>Ga0134123_10000193_pt1 | contig 41673 bp, 46 predicted proteins | sample KB303_FD_96460 | JGI IMG/M metagenome (GOLD analysis project Ga0134123, IMG submission 96460) | Terrestrial soil microbial communities without Nitrogen fertilizer from Kellogg Biological Station, Michigan, USA - KB3-0-3 | ecosystem: Environmental > Terrestrial > Soil > Unclassified ...
CGATCGCGAGGCGCCGATCAGCGCGGCGACGCGCGCCAGCCTCGGTCTGCAAGGCGTCACCGGACTGCTGTTCATCAACTTGAAGGAAGTACCGAACATCGACAAGTCGGTGCCGCTGGCACCCGGCGAGCGCTATCCGGTCATTCCGTCGATCGCGTCGGACTTCGATGTGTTCCTGTCGACCCTGCCGGAACTCATGGGCCGCGCCAACGATCTCCTCACGCGCGTCAGCCGTGTGTTCTCGGACGAGAATTTGAACGGGCTGGCCGAGACAGTGAAGAGCTTGCGCGCTGCAACCACCGGCTTGCCGCAGACGTCGCAGAACATCACGAAGCTGGTCGATGAGCTGCGCGGCACAGTGAAGGAGATCGACGGTGCGGCGCAGTCGCTGCGCGCCATCTCGGAGGACGCGCGTCCGGAGGTGAAGAATGCGCTCGCGCGTCTGACGGAGACAGCGAACAACCTGGCGCAAGCATCGGCTCGCATGGATCGCTTCACGCAGAACAGCGAGGCGCAGCTCGGGCATTTCAGCAATCAAGGCTTGTTCGAGCTGGAACGCCTGGTGCGCGAGACGCGTGCCGCGGCGCGCGAATTCCGCGACCTGTCGCGGAGCCTGCGCGAGAACCCGTCACAGATTCTCTATGAACCGCCAGAGAGCGGAGTGGAGATACAGAAATGAGAAGGGCAGTGCTCGCCGTTGCGATGCTCGCCTGCGGCGGTTGCGGATCGTTGCTCAAAACCGAGCTGCCGCCGAGCACCAGCTACGTGCTCGCCTCGGCGCCAGCGGGGTCGAGCGGCGTGACGCGCTCCGATGCGGATCTGTCGATCGGGCGGCCGGACCTCGCACCGGGCTTGGATACGGAGCGCATCGCGGTACTGAAAGGCCGGCAACTCGACTACTACCGGGGTGCGCAGTGGGGCGGACGCGCGACTGAAATCGTGCAGACGCTGATGGTTGAATCGTTCGAGGACCAGCAGCTGTTTCGCAGCGTGACCACGGAGCAATCGCGTGTGTCGAGCGACTACGTGCTCGACGTCAGCGTGCGGGATTTCCAGGCCGAATACGTGAGCGACAACGACGCGCCGACAGCGCACGTGACGATCGTCGGCCGTTTGATCCGCGTCAAGGACCGACAGCTGGTCGAGACGTTCGCAGCGACAGCGCAGAGCAAGGCGTCGGACAATCGCCTGTCCGAAGTCGCCGCCGCATTCGAAACCGCCGCCCAGAAAGTCGTGTTGGAGCTTGCGCAGAAAACCTCGACCGCGATCTCAGCGGACGCGCAATCGAAGCGGGAAGGTACCAACCTGTAAGAGTCGGGCTAAAGCCCGATCTACAAGTCTCTTACCAGGTGCTGAGACCGGTCGCCTCCATCAACCTGTACCTCCAGTACTTCCCACTATCCTCATCTCTATACGCCCCGAATACTGCCGTGTACTCCGTTCCCGGCGGCCCATCGTTGTTCCACATCCGGTCGAAGTATCCCAGCATCTCGATCGCCAGCGGCGAGTCGGCCGCAGTTTCCAGCGCGATGTTCGCTTCCAGGTTGTAGTTGCCTAGGTTGCGGCGGGTGAGGTTGGCCGAGCCGAGCGACGCGATGAAGTGCTTGCCGTGCTGAATCAGCGCGATCTTCGTGTGGAACTGCTCGCCGTGCGTGCGATACCAGCGCACCTGGATCTTTTCGCCGCTCTGCATGACGAGCTCGTTCGCCACCGGCCGGTTCGGCACGCCGTCCTTCTGGCGACCGAAGGCGTCGCGATTCGGATCGAGGATGATGCGCACGCGCACGCTGCGGTCTGCTGCATCCAGCAGCGCATCCATCACTTTGCGATCCGACATATAGAAGGTAGCGATGCTCACGCTGTCGCCATTGCGCGTCGTGCCGATGGCTTCGATCAAATGTCGGCGGATCGCTTCTTCAGTGATGAAGGCCAGCGTGACGCCTTGCTCATCCGTTGCGGGCGCGCCCTCGGCCTCCGCTACATAAATATGTCCGCGCCAGCCCGAGAACCGCGCGACCGCCATCTCGCTCGCGACGATGTCGCCGGCAAGCGCGCCGGTGAATCGCAGCGCGACGTTCGAGTGTGCACTGCTCGCATCATGCGGATTCGCTGACGTGACCAGCGCCGCGAGCGTGCCGTCCTCGCGATCCGCGACGATCAGCTTGCGATGGTTGGCCTTGAAGTTCAGCAGCGCAAGCCAGCTGCGCAGCGTGATCTTTGAGTCATCGCCGGTGAAGGGATTGCTCATGCTGCCGCCGGATGACGAGTTGCCCCACCACTGCAGCAGCGCACGCCATAGCGACGAGTACAGCGGATTGGAGTCGCGCAACGGCTCGAGATTGGTGACCACCACTTCGATGCCGGCCTTGCGCAGCTCGGCCAGCGCAGGCGACGGTGCGCCGCCGTACACATCGTTGATCGGATCGGTGATCAGCAGAACCGACAAGCTCGGCACGGCTTGCTTGCGCGCGATCAGGCGATCCACCAGCTCGCGGCTGAGCGCTCGATGGGCAGCACCGGCCGCGCCCATATGCTCATTGAGCAGAAAGAAGTCCGCGACGATGAACGAGCGGGCCTCGTCGATGATGCGGAACACTTCGTCGAAGATCCGCTGCTCATGCACCATCTCACCCTGCGGCGGCGAGTGCGTCAGGTCGTAGACGAACTGAACGTCCGCAGCCGGCACGACGCTGGGTGCCGTGCGGACATTGGTGCCGGCGGCCATTGGCTTCGTGACATTCCAGGCGCCGATACCGGCCCACAGCCCGAGCAGTGCCCAGGCGACCCAGCGCTTGCGGAAACGGCCGCGCGGCTCGCTTGTCTCGCTTGGAGGTTCTTCTTCTTCCATTTAGTCCCGCCAGCGACGCCGACGTGCAACGGCTTCTTCGTCGGCATCGAGTGCCTCGCCCCGCATCCGGGCCGCAATGGCCTGGACGATGGGCGCCGGCAACTGTGTGCTCGCCATTCTATAGTCGCCGCGGGATTCAGTACGAGGCGGCGTGGCAAGCATGTCGATGCGCCACACCTCGGCGTCGCGGCACGCGAAGCCGACGACCAGGTTCGAGGAGTTGGCGCCGAAGGTCCGGCAGTACTCGCCGTTCTTGGCACGGAAGCTGAGGCCGATGTCGATATCCTTGTTGTCTTCCGAGCTGAGCTGTTCCGAAAGCGCCTGCGCCAGCGGCCCGCTGGCGATGATGCGCCCATCGACTCCGCTCGCGATGATTCCGCTCACACTGTGCGGACGGTCGAGCAGCGTGCGGCCTGCCAGGACCCCGATCAGCAGGCTCGCCGCGATCGACGTCCACTCGGGCCACGACCATTGGCGCCGGGCTGGCTGATCCGTTTTCGGTGCGGTTTTCCTGGCCGCGCGCAGCAGACGGTCCGGCACCGCTTCTTCGAGCACTCCGGCGAACGCGCCGCCCACTTCTGCGCGCAGCGCGCGATGCCGCTCGATTTCCTGAGCGACCTGGGGATCGACGGCCATTTCCGCCTCGATCTCGCGCCGCGTCTGCGCGTCCAGCTCGCCGTCGGCGTAGGCCATCAACGTTTCCGGTGGGAACTTCATGATCGCTCTCCAGGACGATCGCTCAGCATGGCCTGCAGCGCTTCGCGGCCGCGGGCGAGTCGGCTCGTCAGCGTGCCGATCGGCACCTCGAGCACGTCCGCGGCCTCCTTGTAGGAGAGACCTTCGACGAGCACGAGCGCGACGGCGAGTCGCTGTTCTTCGGGTAGTTCGGCGACGGCGCGCTGCACGGCGAGCAGGCGCACCTGGCTCTCGCTGCTGTCGTGACCCACCGTCACGCCCGCTTCCTCCGGCGCGAAAATGCGGTCGCGGCGCGAGCGCGAGCGAACTTCGTCTATCCAGGCGTTACGCATGATGCCGAACATCCAGCCTTCGAACTTCAGCTCCGGTCGCCACTGGTCGTACCTGAGCAGGGCCCGCTCGACTGCGAGCTGCACCAGATCGTCGGCGTCATGCACGTTGCGGGCGACGGTGCGCGCGAAACGGCGCAGTCGCGGCAGCAGCTCGACGATCTGACGGCGCACCTGCTCCACTTGACTCATATATACGGCTGAGACCCCGGTTTTCTTCCGGACGTTTTCGTTGGGCTTGGAAGATTGCACCGGCGCGTATCGTATAGTCTACGGAGGATGAGTGGATCGGCCATGCGACGCGCGCCATTCCTATCACTGTGCCTGTTGCTCGGGGTCAGCGGATCGGCCTTCGGCCAGATCCTGCCGCCCGTGCAAGTCCCGAACCTGCCGGGCCTGCCGACAGACGAGCTCAACCGCACCGTCAACGACACGGTGAGCGGAACGCTGCGGGCGGCCGACCCGCAGCAGTTGCGCGAGGTGCGGCGCCTGCGGATTCGCGAGCTGCTGCGTAACAATCGCACCGGGCTGGAAGCGGACCCGCGGGGCGCGCCCATCGTGCGCAGCGAGGTGGTTGCTCTGTCGCCGTCGCCCGCTGCGCTCGAAAGTGCGCGAGCCGAGGGATTCAACGTCGGGCGGACTCGGACGCTGGAAGGGCTCGATGCGACCATCGTCGTCTTGCAGGCGCCCAGGGGAATGTCGACGCGCCGGGCATTGCAGCGGCTGCGGCAACTGGATCCCGGCGGCGTCTACGACTTCAATCACGTCTACCTGGACAGCGGAGTCGTCGCCGATGGCGCGGCCGAACCTCCCGCCGCGAACTCAGTCCCGCCCGGTTCGCCGGTGCGCGGCGTCCGAGTCGGGCTGATCGATGGCGGCGTGCAGCGCAATCATCCGGTCTTTCGCGACGTGTCGATTCACGAGCACGGCTGCGCGGGTGGCAACGTGCCGAGCGCGCATGGGACCGCAGTTGCGTCGCTCCTGGTCGGACATGCTGATCATTTCAGCGGCGTCGCGGTTGGCGCGGAGCTGTATTCGGCAGACGTGTACTGCGGCTTGGCGACCGGCGGTGCTGTCGACGCGGTCGCGGATGCCTTCGCGTGGATGTCGCGCGAGCGTGTGCCTGTCATCAACATCAGCCTTGTCGGTCCTGCGAATGGACTGCTCGAACAATTGGTGCGTCTCGTAACTGTACGCGGCCACATCGTCGTCGCTGCCGTTGGCAACGATGGTCCGGGCGCGCAGCCGTTGTACCCGGCCGCGTATCCCGCCGTCATTGCTGTCACCGGCGTCGACGCGCATCGCCGCGTGCTGATCGAAGCGTGTCGCGGCAGCCACGTCGACTTTGCCGCTCCAGGTGCCGATATGGCCGCGGCTGGCCTCGCGGCCGAGTTCTCGCTGGTACGCGGCACGTCGTTCGCGGCGCCGATCGCCGCAGGTCTGTTCGCGCGCGAGCTCACGGAGGTCGACCGCGCGCGTGCCGACGCAGCAGTGGCTGCGTTGACATCTCAAGCGATCGACCTCGGCACGCGCGGTCCCGACAAGGTCTACGGCAACGGACTCGTCGGCGACTCGCTGCGGCCCTCGCCGGAGCTGGCGAAGGTCACCGCGCGCTGACCTGCATTAGGTCAAATCGCACCTTGCACAGCCAAGGGAAGAAATCGCTCCGCCCGCTCGTATTCCTCTCAAAGGCCGCAGATTGGCTGCGGTCATGACTGGAGGAATGACCATGACGATGCGTAAAACTTTCAGCGCTGCTGCGATCGTTGCTGTCCTGTCTTGCTCGGCCGCGCACGCTCAGGTGCTCGGCGGTGCAGTCGGCGGCGCAGTGAACGGCGCAGCCGGTGGCGGGCTGGGCAACTCGAGCGTGTTCGGCGGCGGCAATGCAGCCGGCTCCTTCGGCGGCCAGCTCGACACGGGCTCGATGATCCAGCGCACACACGGTGCGGCCGACCGCACCCGCGGCGTGGTCGACCAGACCACTCGCCGTGCGCGCGACGCGGGCACGAACGTGCGCAATCGGACCGAGTCGACGGTCGCGACTGCTCACGACACGGGCGCGAACGTTGCGACCTCGGCGGCGAGTGCTGCCCACGCTGCCAAAGACGAGCAAATGCGCAATACGACGAGTGTCGCGGGCACCACGGCTTCGCAGCTGAACGCGACGAGCCTCTCGACTGCGACGGAAGGTGGAGCCAGCCACAGTGCTGTGATCGACTCGCCCGTCGAGCCGCAGCAGAACCCGCAAGGCCTGGACCTGCCGAAGTTCGACAGCGTCGCCGCCGACGGAAATGGCGCTGCCTCGGGCAACGCGTCGGCCTCTCGCCGCGGTGTCGCTGCGGATGCCGCCGCCGACGGTAGCGCTGCTGCGAGCTTCGACTCGAAGCAGGACGATACCCAGAAGTAATCTCCGGGAGTGGGAGTGGGAGGGGGCAGGGCTGCCCCCTTCTACTTCTTCTTCTCGGTCCCGAACGTCTGCGCCCAATAGATATCGCCCTTGTGGGCGAAGTCAGTGAAGTAGGCGAGACCCATCTCCCGGTACTGCGGACTCATGATGTTGACGCAATGGCCTGGACTCTGGAGCCAGCCCTGCACCACCACTTCGGCGTTGGCCGCGCCCTCGGCGATGTTCTCTCCAACCGCCAGCCAGTTGTATCCCGCGCGCAGCGCGCGACCCGCCGGCATGCTGCCATCGGAGCCGCGATGCTCGAAGCGCTGGTGCGCGCTCATGTCTTGCGCATGCGCGAGCGCCGCGCGCGACAGAATCGGCGAGAGTTTGAGCGGCGGGACGTTCGGAAATGAGCGCGATCCGCAGTTGCGTGGTTTTGCACGCGCCTCGTTAACGAGCTCGAGCACGCGCGCAGCAACTCGCGGCATGTCAGCCGGCTTTGGCAACGTGAGCGGCACAGCCACGACGATCCACGTCGTATTGCCATGCTCGTACACGCCGATCTCCGTGAACTCGGGATCCAGCACTGTCTCGCAATAGTTGCTGGCGACAATCTGCAGCAGTGCGCGCTCGCTCTTGGCTCCTTCGATTTGCATCGAAGACGAATTCGCGACGCGGTAATCGGTCTTGGCGATTGCCTCGTGCAGGCGGCCGCCCTTCGACCATTCGCGGGCGACCTCATCGAGGCCTCGCGAACGGCGGAGCGCCTCGCGCCCGCCCGCCTTGCCTTCGCAGCCGCGCTGGCGGATGGCGTTCACGCCTTTGTCGATGTCAGCGACAGCGACAGACGACAGCGCATAGCAAAGCAGCGCGATAGCAGTTGTTCGAAGGCGCATTTATTCTCGAGACGATCCGCTGAGCCGTGATCGTATCGGACTTTGAGCGCGCCGTTTTGGTTCAGTGGCTGCTATGCGCGGGCATGGCTCTCCGTTGAGCTCCGCGACCGCTTGGACTGCGGGCCGACGAGCTTGCGGATCGCCGGTTCCAGCGGGCGCACGGCGTCGCAGTAGTCCTCCCACGCCTTGCTCTTCGCTATCAGCGGTGGCGCCGTGCGCATCGTATAGCGCGTCGGATCCAGACCGGCCTTTACCTGCGGCCAACGCAGCGGCATCGAGACCGGTGCGCCTTCACGCAACCGTGGCGACAGCGGCGCGACTGCGGTCGACAGCCGATCGTTGCGCAGGTAGTCGAGGAAGATTTTTCCCGTACGCTGCTTCTTCGCCATGTTGAGCACATAGCGTTCGGGACTGTCTTCGACCATTTGCGCGCAAACGGCCTGCGCGAACGCTTTTGCCTCGGGCCAGCGCACTTTGCTGCGCTTCGCCGGCGCCAGCGGCGTGACGACGTGCAGTCCCTTGCCGCCCGTCGTCTTGCAGAACGTCGCCAAGCCGAGCGATTCGAGCCGTTCTTTGAGCTCGCGCGCGGCGGCGATCACGGCGTCGAACGAGAGCTCCGGGCTGGGATCGAGATCGAAGACCAGGCGTCCCGGGACTTCGGGCTGGAACGGCTCGCAGTTCCACGGATGCAGCTCGGCCGCGGCGCTCTGCGCCAGAGCCGCCAGACCTTCGATGCGATCGATCTGCAGATACGGCTCGTGGTCGCCGGCGACCCGCGTCAGCGTCAGCAGGTTCGAAGTTCCTTTCATGGCGTGACGCTGGAAAAAGCGCTGCCCGTCGATGCCGTCCGGCGCGCGAATGATCGAGCAGGGGCGTCCCTCGATGTGCCGCATCAGCCACTCGCCGATGCTCTCGAAGTAGCGGGCGAGATCGAGCTTGGTGACGGGCTTGCCGTCGGCGGCGTCCGGCCACAGCGGCTTGTCGGGCTTGGAGATCGGTATGCCCATCACGACGTTGGGTTCGTCGCTCGCAGCCGCACTACCCGGCGCGCTGCGTGTCTTGCTTACACTCTTCGGCGCAGGCTTTTTCACTGCTGTTTCCTCCGCATCGGCGGGTCGCTCGGCGACGACCTCACGCGCCGGTTTGTCTTCGCGCAAGCCCTTGAAAGCAGCCTGGCGCACATTACCCGAGCCTGTCCAGCCCGCGAATTCGATCTCGGCGACCAGCTGCGGCTTGACCCATTGCACGTCGCGACCGCCGCGCGGTGCGTCCGGACCGGTAAACGGACTCTTGTCGCTTGCGAGCGGCTTGAGGCGCTTCATCAACATCTGCACCTTGTCGCGGCTGAAGCCAGTGCCGACGCGCCCGACAGGCACGAGATGCGAGTCGCGATGCACGCCGACGAGCAGCGAGCGCAGTTGCCCGGCCTCGCGCGTCCAACCGCCGATGACGACTTCATGGCCCAAGCGGCACTTTGCTTTCGTCCAGTCGCCGACGCGTCCCGAGCGATACGGCGCATCGACGCGCTTCGAGATGATGCCTTCGAGGTTCATGCGGCACGCCGATTCCAGCACCGCGTTCGCGGGCCCTTCGAAATGATCGACGTAGCGGATCAGACTGGTCGCGCGCAGCCGCTGCGATTCCAGCAGCTTCTTCAGCAATTCTTTGCGTTCGCGCAACGGCTGTTTGCGCAAGTCGGTGTCGACCAGATACAGCAGGTCGAACGCGAACAGTACGAGGTCGTCCACGTCGCCTTCCGACAGCGCGGCCTGCAGCGCCGCGAAGTCCGGCGCACCGTTCGCGTCGAGCGCCGCGACCTCGCCGTCGATGATGCAGTTGGGAAATTTCGCCGCGAGGTCCGCGATCGGCCGGAACTTGTCGGTCCAGTCGAGACCCTTGCGCGTCTTCAATGTCGCTTCGTTGTCCGCGACCCGTAGCTGGATGCGATAACCATCGAGCTTCGCTTCGTGCGCCCAGTCGTCGCCGCTTGGCGGTCGCTCGACCAGCTTGCACAGCTCGGGCTCGATGAAGCCCGGAATCCTGGCGGACGACTTCCTGGATTTCGGCGCGGGTTTCGCGACCTCCGCCACAGGCTCGGATTGCTTCGACTGCCACGTCGCATCGGCACGCGCGAGCTTGCGCGAAGCGAGCATGAACGGTTTCGGCGCGCGGCCTTTGCCAGCGGCGATGTCGCTCATCGCGCGGCCGGAGGCAATCGATGCATCTTCGCTGAGCATTTTCTGCGTCGCCGCTGCCTCGCGCGCGTATTCGTCGCGATGCTTGATCAGCAGCCAGTTCGTGCGCTTGCCGCCGGCGCGATCGCGCTTCATGCGCACGAGCACCCAGCTGCCTTGCAAGCGCTCGCCGGCAAGCAGGAATTTCAGCTCGCCCTTGCGCAACTGCTCTTCGGCCGAGAGGTCGCCCGCCGGCAGCCAGAAGCCGCGGTCCCAGAGCTGCACCGTTCCGCCGCCGTATTGGCCTTGCGGAATCGTGCCTTCGAAGTCGCCGTAGTCGAGGGGATGGTCCTCGACTTCGACTGCAAGTCGCTTGTCCTGCGGCGTGAGGGACGGGCCGCGCGTGACCGCCCATGACTTGAACACGCCATCGAGCTCCAAGCGCAGGTCGTAGTGCAGCCGCCGCGCCGCGTGCTTCTGAATCACGAAACGCAGCTGTTTGGACCGTTTCACCGGCAGCGTGCCGCTCGGCTCCGCGGTCTTGGTGAAATCGCGCTTGCGGCGGTAGGTAGACAGGGTCGCCACGAAAGGGCCTCGAGAGAGAGGTGAAATCGGTACTCGCGGAAAGGAACGCGGTGGCGCCGGACAGCGTTCCGTCAGGCTTTCCGCCACAATCCGTTCAGCTTGTCGCCACGAAGAAACAGCCGGGAGAATTCAATGAACACTCGTCTGCGCACGCCGATCGTCCTGCTAGCTTGCTGTTGCATAGCGCCGCTTGCGCACGCCGCTGACAAGCTCGACGTCAAGCCGGGCCTGTGGGAAATCACCTCCACGCATCAGATCAGCGGCATCCCGCCGATGCCGAAAGAGTGGCAGGAGAAGGTCACGCCCGAGCAGCGCGCCGCGATGGAAACGGCTTTCAAGAAAGAAGCCGAGAAAGGTCCGCAGACCGACACCGACCGCGAGTGCATCACGAAGCAGAAGGCGGAGCAGCCGTTCGATGTCGGCGATACCAAGGATTGCAAGCAGACCGTGGTGCGCACGACACGCACCACGCAAGAGGTCCACCTGGCGTGCAACGGCGAATACAAGGGCAACGGCGTGTTGCGCGTCACGACGCAGACGCCGGAAGCGATGACCGGAACGCTCGACCTGCAGCTCGGCGAGGGCAAGGACGCGATGAAGGTCAAATCGCAATTGAAAGGCCGCTGGCTCGGCCCGGACTGCGGCGACGAGGACGACGAGCAGAACGACAGCCGGACCGACGATGAGGACGAGGACGATCAGGGCTAAAGCCCGATCTGCATCCTGACCTCGGTTAGTTAGCCACTGCGCATTGCTCGCCTACCGTCAGGGCTTTCCAGCGAGGAAAGCTCTGCATGTCCGCCAGGCTCGCTAACGCCGTTGCCGCTCCCGTCGCGCACGCATCCGTCACCGCGCATGCGTTCGCGCGCGTTGCTTCGATCGATATCCTGCGCGGGCTCGTGATGGTCCTGATGGCGCTGGATCACGTGCGTGATTTTTTCACCGACGTGCGTTTCGATCCGCTCGACCTCTCGCAGACCACCGCCGCATTGTTCCTGACGCGCTGGATCACGCACTTCTGCGCGCCGACGTTCGTGCTGCTCGCTGGTGTCAGCGCCTACCTCACCGGCCGCAGCTGCACGCGCGCCGAGCTGAGCCGATTCCTATGGACGCGTGGCCTCTGGCTCGTGGTGCTGGAGGTCACGCTGATGAGCCTGGTCTGGACCTTCAACGTGCGCTACGACCACGGCTTGTTCCTGCAGGTGATCTGGGCGATCGGCGTTTCGATGCTCGTGCTCGCCGCGCTGGTTCACCTGCCCATGCCGCAGATCGCTGCCTTCAGCCTCCTGATCATCGGCGGACACAACCTGCTCGATGGCATCGAGCCACAGAGTTTCGGCGCGTGGGCGCCGCTGTGGTCGTTGCTGCATGTCCAGGAACCGATTCCGTATGGCTTCGTCGCGTATCCGCTGATTCCCTGGATCGCTGTCATGAGCCTCGGTTACTGCATCGGCTCGCTGTTCGATCTGGAGCGTGAACGCCGCAGGCAATGGTTCGTGTATCTCGGCGCCGGCTCGCTCACGCTGTTCGTGTTGCTGAGAGCGACGAATGTGTATGGCGATCCGATTGACTGGACGTTGCAGAGCACGACGGTTCGCACGCTGTTGTCGTTCGTCGACGTGCACAAGTATCCGCCGTCGCTTCAATACGTCCTGCTCACTCTGGGCGCAGCGTTGCTGTCGTTGGCTGCCCTGGAATCGGTGCGCGGCAAGTTCGCTGAAGTGCTGCGAACGTTCGGACGCGTGCCGCTGTTCTTCTACGTGCTGCACGTCGCCCTCGCTCATCTTGCTGCTGGCATCGTCGGACTCGCGACGGGTTTCGGCACGGCGCTGCTCAGCGGTGACTTCATGCAAGTGCCGCAGCAGTGGGGCTTCGGCTTGCCGGTCGTCTATCTTGCGTGGCTGCTCGTCATCGCGACGCTCTATCCCGCGTGCCGCTGGTTCGCTGCAGTGAAGCGTCGTCGCGACGACTGGTGGCTGTCGTATCTGTAGCGCCGTATGCTCTGGCGGCAGCGAACAGACAGGGGAATGCCGCCGTGACGACACTGAATCATCAATTCCGCCTTGCAGCCCGGCCCGTCGGCCTGCCGAAGCGCACCGATTGGAACTACACCGAAGAGCCGGTGCGCGCGCCGAACGACGGCGAAGTGCTCGTCAAGATCGCTTACCTCTCGCTCGATCCGGCGATGCGCGGTTGGATGAACGACGTGAAGTCGTACATCCCGCCGGTGCAGATCGACGAGGTGATGCGCGCGGGCGGCGTCGGTGAGGTGCTCGAATCCCGGCATCCGGGGTTTCAGAAAGGCGATCACGTGTACGGCACCGTTGGCATCCAGGAATACGCGACGGTCGACGGCAAGGGGCTGACCAAAGTCGATGCGCGCATCGCGCCTCTTCCGGTGTATCTCGGCACGCTCGGCATGCCGGGGATGACGGCCTACTTCGGCCTGCTCGAGGTCGGTAAGCCGCAGCCGGGTCAGACTGTCGTCGTCTCAGGCGCGGCAGGCGCGGTCGGCATGGTGGTCGGGCAGATCGCGAAGATCAAAGGCTGTCGCGCCGTCGGCATCGCCGGCGGCCGCGAGAAGTGCGACTACCTCGTGCGCGAGCTCGGCTTCGACGCCGCGATCGACTACAAATCGGACGACGTGAAGCGCACGCTGCGCCAGCATTGCCCGCAGGGCGTCGATGTGTATTTCGATAACGTCGGCGGCGAGATTCTCGACACAGTGCTCACGCAGCTCGCGCGCCACGCGCGCATCGTGATCTGCGGCGCGATTTCTCAATACAACAGTACGACCGGCGTGCGCGGACCGGCGAACTACATGTCGCTGCTGGTGAATCGCGCGAGCATGACCGGCATGCTCGTGTTCGACTATGCGAATCGCTACCCGGAAGCGATGCGCGAGATGGCGGGCTGGCTGGCAGCGGGCAAGCTCAAGACCCGCGAGGATATCGTTGCGGGCCTCGAGACGTTTCCGGAGACGCTGCTGAAGCTGTTCAAGGGTGAGAACTTCGGCAAGCTGGTGCTGAAGGTTTAAGTCATGCAGAACACGTTGAGCTTGTTGCCGTCGGGATCGCGGAAGTAGCCGGCGTAGAAGCCAGTGCCGCGCGGGCCGGCCGGGCCCTCATCCTTCGCGCCGAGCTCGATCGCCTTCTTGTAGACCTTATCGACCTGCGCCGGCTCCTTCACCACGAGCGCGACCATCACGCCGTTGCCGACGGTCGCCGGGTTGCCGTCGAACGGCTTGGTTACCGACAGGCCTGCCTGCGTCGGGCTGTTGCCCCAGACGATGAAGGTCTCGAAGTCCATGATCCGCTTCGCGCCGATCTCGCCGAGCAGCTTGTCGTAGAACGCAGCGGAGCGCTTGATGTCGTTGGTGCCGAGCGTGACGTAGCCGATCATGACGATGCTCCTGTTCAGATTCCGGTTTTGGCGAGGATGACTGCGGACACGCCGTGAGCGGCGCGACTGCCGTCGGGATTCTTGTACGAATGCGGGACGTTGCCGGGGAATGCCAGCACGTCGCCGACCGCGAGATCGAAGCGCTCGCCCGCAACGAAGATCGTCACTGCGCCGGCCAGGCAGGTGAAGAACTCGCGCGTGCCGGGCAAGTGCGGCGAGCCGCGCATCGACGCGCCCGGCGCGAACTCCATCACGTTGAGAACTTCGTCGGGTACGCGCTCCGGGATCAGCGTTCGCAGCGTGACGCCGCGGCCAGCGCTCTGGCTCGCGAGCTCATCGCGCGTCCATTTGCGCACCTTCGCGCGCGGCGAAGCCAACAGCTCATCGAGCGGCACGCCGAGCGCGCTGGCGACCTTGACGAGCACAGTCAGCGACGGATTGCCGCTGCTCGATTCGAGATTGGAGATCGTCGAGCGCGGCACGCCGGCAGCTTTCGCCAGTGCGCCCTGCGTGAGATTGCGCACATGCCGGAGCCCAACGAGGTTGCGCGCGAGATGGGCGGCGACGAGCTCGGGTCGATCCATAAGCTGCAAGTGTCCGGGGTAGCGACATTCCGCCACTGCAGTGGACATGGCGGTTGGTTTGCTGGCGACCGTCTCTAAGATCGGTTTGCAACAGGAGACCACACATGCAAACCGACATGCAAACACCGCGCGTGCTGATTACGGGCGGTACATCCGGACTCGGGCTCGCGCTTGTGCGTGAGCTGACGGCGCGGGGCGCGAGCGTCGCATTCGTCGCGCGGACGGCGGAGCGCGTCGCGGCCGTAGCGCGTGAGCATGGCGCTCACGGCATCGTCGGCGACGTCGCGCAGAAGTACGACATTCATCGTATCGCGCTACAGACCACGGGGGCTTTAGGCGGCCTGGACGTGCTCGTCAACAACGCGTCCGCTCTCGGCCCGACGCCGCTCGCGCTGCTCGGCGATACGCAGTGCGAAGACTTCGAGCGCGCGCTCGCGACCAACGTACTCGGCCCGTTTCGTCTGACGAAGGCGCTGCTCGGCTCGCTGGCCGCATCGGCTCGCGAGGGACGAGGCAGCGTGGTGCTGAACATTTCCAGCGACGCCGCAGTCAACGCATACGGGCGATGGGGCGCGTACGGTTCCAGCAAAGCTGCACTCGCTCACATGACTCGCATCTGGAACGAGGAAATGGCTTCGCAAGGCGTGAAGCTGCTGGCGCTCGATCCAGGCGACATGGACACGCCGATGCATGCGGTGGCGATCCCGGACGCCGATCGAACAACGCTGAAGCAGCCGGACGCGGCTGCCGTCGAGATTGCGGATGCGATTGCAGATCTGCTGCCTGCGGTGCAAGCAACAGCAATAAGGCGTGCCTCGTGATCGCCGCCGATCAACCAGTTCAACGCTCCGCCGCTTCGCAGCTTCTGCACGTAGATGGATCAGGCCGCATCCGCAGCGTGCCGCGCAGTCATTTCATCGATCTGCTCCGGCCCGGCGACGTCGTCGTCGCGAACGACGCTGCGACGTTGCCTGCCAGCCTCCGTGGCGTGCACGTGCAGACTGGCGCGGAAGTCGAGGTGCGGCTCGCAGCACGAGCTTCGCTCGCACCCGCAGACGTGTTGCGGTTTCGTGCCGTCGTCTTTGGAGCTGGAGACTATCGCACGCGCACGGAGGATCGCGCGTTGCCGCCGCCGCTCGAACCGGGTCAGAAAATCCAGCTCGGGTCGCTGACTGCCGTCGTCGAGCAGCTGCTGGGACATCCGCGGCTGATCGCCCTGCGATTCGAGAATTCCGCCGCGGAGGTCTGGGCGGGTCTGGCACGACACGGTCGACCGATCCAGTACGCGCACATGCCGCAGGCACTGCAGTTGTGGGACGTGTGGACACCGATCGCCGCGCAGCCGGTCGCTTACGAACCTCCGTCCGCAGGCTTCGCACTTGATTGGCAGCTGCTCGCAGCGTTTGCATCGAAGGGAATCGTGTTCACGACGATCACGCACGCGGCGGGGATTTCGTCGACCGGCGATGCCGAGCTCGATCGCCTGCTGCCGCTCGACGAGCCGTATCGCATTCCGTCGGCGACTGCGATGGCGATCCATCGCGCGTCTCGCGAGAAACGCCGCGTCGTGGCCATCGGCACGACCGTCGTGCGCGCGCTCGAACATTCGGCTGCGCGCTTCGGGACTGTCATCGCCGGCGATGGAATCGCCAACCAACGCATCGGCGCGCACACGCGGCTGCGCGTCGTCGACGCGATTCTGTCGGGTACGCACGAGCCTGGCACGAGCCACTACGATCTGCTGCGCGCGTTCGTCGCCGATTCGACGCTGCGTCGCGCGGATCGTGCTCTGGACGAGGGCGGTTTCCGCACCCACGAGTTCGGCGATTCCGTTCTGATTTTCGCGGCGAATGCAAGGACTGGTCGGGGCGCGCGCAGTCCGTATACTTCGCGCTTTTTGCGCGCCCCCGATGTGGTTCAAGAACCTGATCGTCTATCGCCTGCCGGCCGACTGGTCGGTTGCTCCTGCTGAGCTGGAAGAGAAACTTGCGCAGCGCGCGCTGCAGCCATGCGGCAGCTTCGACATGCAAAGTCGCGGCTGGCTGCACGCGAGCGCGGCTGAGCGTTTCGTGCACACGACGCACGGCCAGCACCTGATCGCGCTCGGCGTCGAGCAGAAGCTGCTGCCATCGTCGATCGTGCGGCAGGTTGCCTCCGATCGCGCCAAGGTGATCGAGCAACAGCAGGGATTCCCTGTAGGCAGACGCCAAATGCGCGAGCTGAGAGAGCGCGTGCTCGAGGAGTTGCGCGCGCGAGCGCTCACCCGTCGACGCGTCACCCGCGCATGGATCGATCCCGCGCACGGCTGGTTGGTCGTCGATGCCGCGGGTGCTCCGCGAGCGGACGAACTGATCGAGACATTGCGCGACACGCTCGGCAGCCTTGCGGTTCTGTTGCTCGAGACCGAGCGCTCGCCGTCGGCCGCGATGGGCGCGTGGCTGGCGCTCGGCGATGCGCCGCTGCGCTTCACCATCGACCAGGATCTGGAGCTGCAGGCCGCGGATCAGACCAAGGCGACGATTCGCTACACACGCTATCCGCTGGAAACGCGCGACGTCCGCCAGCATCTCACTGCGGGCATGTACCCGACGCGTCTCGGGCTGACCTGGAACGACCGGATCTCGTTCGTGCTGACCGAGAAGCTGCAGGTCAAGCGCGTCGAATTCCTCGCGATCGACAGGGAGTCGCAGCAGGAACAGGCGCAGCCCGATAAGGAGCTCGCGGCGCAGGAGCAGTTCGAGATCGACTTCATGCTGATGGCGGGCGAGCTCAATCAGCTGCTCGCGGATCTCGGCCAGGCGTTGGGCGGACAGCCCGAGCGGCAGGCAGCGTGAGTCACTTCTGCGGCAGCAGCGGCTCGCCGGCCCAGCGCAGGATCGCGACCGAGACGTCCTGCTCGCGCGGCAGTTTCTTCATCAGCTCGATCATCTGCGCCGAGAATTTGTCGCGCTCGACCTGGGATCGCACGACCGCGCCGGCGGCCTGGCTGCGATAGCTCAGGGTCGCGCCGCGCTCTTCGAGCACCAGTGCATCGGGCGAAGCGGGCATCGCGAGCCGCTGCGCGATGCCGATCCCAATGCCTTCGGCGAGCGTCGTATCGCTGTGCTGCATCGCTTGCGCGATGCGCACACATCGTTCGCGGGTCGCGGCATCCTGCGTGCGTTCCAGTCCGCACGAGGTGCTCAGCGGTTTGAATGCCGGCACGACGGCGTTCGATAGTGCTTCGGTTGTCTGGTCCAATGCATTCGTCAGCGGATGCGGTGGAGCGCCCGGAGTACCAGCCGCAGGCGCATGCTCGTTGCGCGCCGTGGCGATTCGCCACACGAGGCCGGTCCAATACAGATCGAACTGCTGCGCGTGGCTCATGACTTCGAGAATCTGATCTTCGACACGCCTGTCGCTACGCGCCTGCGCGCGTGCGAGCGGTCCGAGCCACACGACGCCGTTGTCTGGAGCCAGCTTACGAAAGCGCGCTTCGACTGGCTCCGGCTCGCAACCCGGCGACAACATGCAGGTGCGAGCGTGCAGCCACGCAAGATCAGGTCGCTTCGGTGCAAGCACGTTGGCGCGCGCGATCGCCGCCAGCGCCTGCTGGCCATTGCCTGCCGCCAGCGCTTGCAGGGCATCGCCCGCCAACTGGTCGGGATTACCTGATGGCGTCTGCGTCGATGCGGTCGGCGTTGCAGTCCCGCGCTGCGGTCCCTGGCTGGCGCATGCGGTCAGCATCAGCAAGGCCGCCAGCAGCATGGCGCGGACGAAGCGAGTATTCGGTTCGAGGATCATGGAGCCAAGTCTAACGGTGCAGCGGCTCCAAGGGGTTCACCGGCAGGGATCCGCCGTTCACCGGTGGCCGCTGGCACGGGGATAGCGGCCTTCGTAAGGTCGGCGCATGCTCTTGAATACCGCCCGTCTGGCGGGAGTGTTTTGATGGAAGATCTGAAGCCGCACCGACACGCGGGCCGCTCGCGCCTGGTGCTTGGCCTGTTCCTGCTCGCGCTCGGCGGCGTGATGCTGGCGATCAATCTCGGCTACGACATGCCGATCGGATGGTGGCGCTATTTTCCGGTCCCGCTGATTGCGCTCGGTCTGTGGGGTCTGGTGCTGCCGACCCGCCACCTGGATCGCTCCGGCGGCATCTGGCTGCTGGCGACCGGCTTGTATTGCCTGGTCGGCGTATTCAATCTGTTCGGACTCGGCTGGGGGACGGCCTGGCCGATCTTCGTCATTGCCTCGGGACTGAGCTTCCTGGTCCGCGACACCAGTCGTGAGCGCCGGAGCCACACGCCGGGTGCCTCCGGCGGGTGAGCAGCATGGATTTCGATCACGAGCCCCCTCAGACCGACGGGCGCGACCGCCCCGTCGCACCCGGACCCGGCCACAGTCATCAAGCGCTGATCTCGGCGCGGCTCGTGGTCGGCATCGTCATCGTTTGCATCGGCGCGATCCTGCTGGCTGACAATCTCGGCTGGTTCGACGCGCGTTACGTGCTGCGCAGCCTGTGGCCGCTGGCGCTGGTTGCTGTCGGCGTCACCATGGTCCGCAGCCCGGACCACCGCCGCAGCCGGTCCTGGGGCTGGGTGCTGATCACCGTCGGCAGCTGGATATTCCTCGATCGCATCGGCTGGATCCACGTCAGCCTGTGGAATCTGCTGCTGCCCGGCCTGCTGCTGTTCGTCGGCGGCACGCTGGTCTGGCGGGCGATCAACGGTCCGCCGAAGTCGAAGCCGATCTCGAGCGCCGACGATCACGTCGAGTTCGTGCGGTCGTTCGCGCTGATGTCGGGCTGCGAGCTGCGGCCGGTCTCGCGGCCGTTTCGCGGCGCCGATCTCACCGCGGTGATGGGCGGCATCAAGCTCGACCTCGCCGACACGCGCATGGAGAGCGACAGCGCCACGGTGGAAGTCTTCGCGTTCTGGGGCGGCATCGAGATCCACGTGCCGCCCGACTGGACTGTCACGAGCAAGGTCACGACGCTACTCGGCGGCTTCGTCGATAAGCGGCGGCCGACCAGTGTCGTGCCGACCAAGACCCTGGTCGTGCAGGGCATGGTCGTGATGGGCGGCATAGAGGTGAAGAACTAGTCGCCGCCGGTCATGCACCCGATCCTCAAACGCCGCAGCCGACTGTTCCTGTACCTCGCGGTCTGGGTCGTATTCGGCCTGCTGCTCACGGTCGTGTTCATCTTCGGCGGGCGCGCGCCGCCGCTCTGGTCGGTCTACTTCGCGGTGCCGATGGCAATGCTGCTCGGGATGCAGTCGCTGTCGTTCTGGTACCTGGTGCAATCGATGCCGCCCGGCGAGACGCCGATCGTGCGCATGGTCGTCAGCTGGGTCGGCGCGGGTCTCGCCTCGCTGATCGTCTGGCTCGTGATCGGCTACATGTGGGCGCAATACCTGCTGCCCGACGACGTCGATATCGCCGACGAGGCCGCTGGCATTCTCGGCCTGATGATCTTTGCCGGCGCGATCGGCATCTCGCTCGCCGTGCTGGGGCACTACCTCGCGGGAGCGTTCGAGCGCTCGCGCAACGCCGAGCGGCGCGCGCTGGAGCTGCAAGTGCTGGCGCGCGAGGCCGAGCTGAAATCTCTGCGCGCGCAGCTCGATCCGCATTTCCTGTTCAACAGCCTGAACTCGGTCGCGGCGCTGATCGGCAACGACACGGCGGCTGCGCGCCAGATGTGCTTTCTGATGGCGCAGTTCTTTCGCAAGAGCCTGACGCTCGGGCGCGAGCAGGCGATTCCGCTGGCCGAGGAAGTAGGGCTCGCGCAAACCTTCCTCGCGATCGAGCGCGTGCGTTTCGGCGAGCGGCTGCGTTCCAAGTTCGACATTGCCGCGGATGTGTGCGACGTCGCCGTGCCGCCGCTGTTTCTGCAGCCGCTGGTAGAGAACGCCGTTCACCACGGCGTCGCGCATCTGCTCGAAGGCGGCGAAGTCTGCGTTACGGCGCGGCGTCGCGAGGGCTTCGTCGAGCTGATCGTGGAGAATCCGTGCGATCCGGACCGGCCGCCGTCGCGCGGCACCGGCGTCGGCTTGGCGAACGTGCGCTCGCGGGTGGAAACTCTGTGCGGTCACCGCGCGAGCGTCGACGTGAATGCCAATGACGAAAAGTTCCGGGTGTCGATTCTGCTCCCGTACTCGGGTGCAACTGCCGCCGCGCTGCGCGCTACTGCATGAGGGGAAGTCAACGTGCGTGTGCTGATTGTCGATGATGAAACACTGGCCCGCTCGCTCCTGCGCGAGCATCTGGCGAAGATCCCGGGGGTCGAGATCGTCGGTGAGGCCGCGAACGGCTTCGAGGCGGTGAAGCTGGCGGAGGACCTGAATCCGGAGCTGGTGTTTCTCGACATCCAGATGCCGAAGCTGTCGGGTTTCGAAGTCCTCGAGCTGCTCGGCGAGCGCGCGCCATCGGTCATCTTCACCACGGCGTACGACGAGTTCGCGTTGCGCGCCTTCGAAGTACACGCTGTCGACTATTTGTTGAAGCCGGTAGAGCCGCCGCGATTGGCGGCTGCCGTCGAACGTGCAGCGGAGCGGTTGCGCAACAAGACGCCGGCGCCGTCGGCGCACGATCTCGCCGTGTCGGCACGGCCACCCGGCAAGACGCTCGAGCGCATCCTGATTCGTCACGAAGGGCGCGTGCACGTGCTGCCGCTGGAGCGCATCGATTTCATCGAGGCGCAGGACGACTATCTGGAGTTCTCGTGCGGCGGCAAGCGCCTGCGCAAGCAGCAGACGATGGCGGATCTGGAAAGCCAGCTCGATGCGACCCGCTTCGTGCGCATCCACCGCTCGTTCATCCTCAACGTGGAGCGGCTGTCGCGAATCGATCTGTACGGCAAGGACAGCTGGCTTGCAATCCTCGGCGACGGCACCAAATTGCCGATGTCGCGCACGGGGCATGCGAAGTTGAAAGAGTTGATCGGCTAGCGAAAAGCGCCTCGGCGACTTTTCGCCATTGAAAGCGCCGCGAAAGCCACGTCTTTCGCAAGCGATTAGGAGTCAGTCATGAGCGAGTCCACTTCCCGTTCCGAAGAGTTCCAGTTCAGCGGCGACACGCTGCTGGCGAAGATCAAGGAGATCATTCGCGAGGGCAACATCCGCCGCGTCGTCATCAAGAACGAGGACGGCCGCGTGCTCATCGACATTCCGCTGACGATCGGCGTAGTCGGCACCCTGCTCGCGCCGCAGCTCGCCGCCATCGGCGCGATCGCCGCGCTGGTGCTGAAGGGCTCGATCGTCATCGAGAAAGAGGCACCGCCCGCGAGTCAGGCGACGGTCTGAGACTCCTTCGCGCATTTCTCCTGGTCGCGTTGCTGGCTACGCCGGCACTGTCGTTCGCTGCGACGGACGAGTACCTGCTCGCTGTCACGCACGATTTGTCTGCGTCGGCCAGGGACGCTCTGCAGCGCATCGACGGTGAGGCGCGGCAACTGCTCGCAGTGCGCGCCTATCTCCGCGCTGGCCAACAATTGCAGTCGCGCTGGGGCTGGTCCGCGGAGGAAATCCGCGCCTACCAGGCCAGTCAGGAGTATGCCGACCTGCTGGCCGAGATCGCCCTGGTGCGCGCGCGCTTCGCAGCGGCAAACCCTGGCTACTCGTTGTACGCCAATCCGACGGCACGAAGCCTGGATTTGCAGCTGCAGCGCTGGAACTCGAACGAGTCGGTCGGCGTCATAGCCGATCGGTTGCAAGCAGCCACCGAGCTCGAGCTCGCCCGAAGTACCTATCCCGCCCACCCGGATGCGAAAGCCACACTGCGCTTCGCAGATTTCTTGCGCGCGTGGCGGCCGGCTCCGGCGGCGCCGCCGCTAGCTGCTCCAGGATTGTCGTTGCACGGGCGCTCGCGCGCGATCGACTTTCAGATCGAGCAGGACGGGCGGATCATTGCGCCGACCGAAGTTGCAAAGGTGCGTTCGGTGTGGGAGGGGCAGGGTTGGGCGCGCCGGCTCGCGGCGGCCATGCGCGACACGCGCTTCGCCGGACCCCTGCAATCGCCGAACGAGCCCTGGCACTATGAGTACGTGCCGCGCTCACGCGAGGTCGGTGCGAAGGAGTGATGACCATGATGAATCGCATTCTGTTCTCGTGCGCCGGTGCTGCGTTGCTCGCGCTGAGCGGGTGCGCCACGCAAAGCTCCGCCGTGCGCGTCGACAAGGCCGACACGGACCTGACGTGTCGCACATTCGATTGGCGTCCTGCTTCCGCCGATGCCGCATCGCTCACGGATCAACGAGTCCGCGCCGCGGCGCTGAAGAAGCTGGAGGCGAAGGGCTACACGCTGTCCACCGACAAACCCGACTGCCAGGTCGCGTACGCGCTGTCGACACAGGATCGACCGAAGCCGAAGCCGAGTGTCGGCGTGGGCGTGGGCGGCGGCTCGGGTGGCGCCCGCGGTGGCATCGGCGTCAGCCTGCCGATCGGTGGCCACAAGCAGCAGGTCGGCACATTCACGCTCGACGTCGTCGACGTCGCGAAGAACGCGCAGGTCTGGAGCGGTTCCGTCGATGTCGGCATCCAGGCGCAGCAGATCAGCGACGAAGAGGCGGACGAAGCGGTCCGCGTCATTCTCGAGAAATTCCCGGACCGCGCCGCGAAGTGATCAGTGATCGTGATCTTCGGGCGCGCGGAAAGTGTCGTGACAGTTCTTGCACGCCTTGCCGAGATCGCCGTACGTCGACTTCACCGCGTTCAGATCGCTGGCGTTCGCAGCCGCGAGTAGCTTGGGTGCGGCGTCGCTGAACACTTTCTGTGCGGCTTTGAAGTCCTCCGGCCGCGCCCAGATCTCCGCGAGCGCGCGTGTCTTGCCGGCCTCTTGACCGGTGCCGGCCGGGAACCAGCGGCCCTGGTCGATCGACGCTTCGTTGATCACCTGTGCTGCTGCCTTGATCTTTGCCATGTTGGGCGTTCCCGCACGCGTCTGGTCGCGCACTGTCTTGAACGCGTCGCCGAGCTCGTGATAGTGGTCATGGCGTGCTTTCTGCAGATCGAGCGCGGACTGCGCAGCGATCAAGACGCCGACTGGTGCGGCGACACCCACAACGATGGACAGGGCGAAGGTCAGCTTGCGACGAGCGTGCGGCATGGATCACCGGGGAGACGAATGACGACCCGGCAGCCTAGTCGGGCAATGGCGCGTGTCGCAAGCGCGGCCACGGAACTTCACATGTGGGACGACGGCTGCTCTTTCAGCACTGGCAGCACTGGCAGCACTGGTTACTTCGCGGGCTCGGTGCACCGGCAGGCGTCGCAACCCTTGTCGAATACCACCTTCCAGCTGCCGTCGCGCTCGCGCCGCCAGATCGAGTTGAAAGTGCCGACGCGCTCACCCTTCGCGTTCAGCACCGGACCGCTGCTGTGCGCGAGCTTGCCGGAGTCGAGCACCTCGACGCTTTCGGAGCGCCACGAGAACGGCGCATTGGGCTTCTCGTACAGACCCTTCCAGCTCTCCACGACCGCCGCTTTACCTCGCGCCGGCGTGTCACCGCCGAAGAAGATCGCGTCGTCGGCGATAAAGGTTGCGAAGGCTTTGTGGTCGCGCGCCGCCATCGTCGCTGCGAAGGCGTTCTCGGCATCGCGCACCTGTTGAGTGAGTTGCTCGTGCGTCTCGGCGAGCGCAGCGAGCGCTAGCAAGCAGGTTACCGGCGCCAGTACGAATCTCGCAATTGTGAGTCGCATTGGATGCTCCGTTTTTTTACGAGGCGGGCCAGCGCCCCAGAGCAGCGAGTATGGCTACGACGAGGCCTCAATGCAGCAAGTCGGCGCGCGGCGGGCGCCAGTCCGGGACGAGGCGAGGGCACGGCCCTGGCGGATCGTGTAGCGCTACTTCGGCAAACCCCAGGCTCCTCTCGCGGTCGTAGCGCAGATCTCCGAGAACCGTGGCCGATCCAACCGTCGCGAGCCAAGGCACGCGGATGAAACGCATCGCGGCCGCAGCTTCGCAATCGGTGGCTACGCGGGACTCGAGTCGATCCAATTGCGTTGCAATCTCTCCATACCAATGAAGCTCCGCGTCATCAGCTGCCGGCACGCGCCGCAGCGGAGCGCTGCTCGGGATATTCAAGCTGCGGCTCAGGCAGCCGTCCGCGGGAATCAGCGAAGGTGCGAGCGCCAGGATCGTGCGTCGTGCAACGACGTCGGCATCCTGCGTCTGCACGAGCATCACCTCCCAGCACAGCGGATTCGCCGGCATCGGAGTCAGCACGTGGTCGATCGAGCGAGCAGCGGGGAACGCAGTCGCCGCGAGCGCTTCCACTCTGCGTGCGGCGAGCTGGGAGCCGATGGCGAATGTCGCGGTGACGGCGAGCCACAGTGCTATGCCACCTATCAACGCGACCTGCGGCCTGGCCCGTAACCCGAGCAGCAGCATCGCCGCGATGATGACGACCAAAGCGATTGCCGAGACCCGCGGCACGAGGCCGGTGAACAGCGCCAGACCGATCCCGATCGCCAGGACCGCAGCGACGATCGAGCGAGCGAGCTTCGAGCGAAACGTGAACGCGAGCGGCGCGCACGCCGCCCACAGGAGCGGCTCGGCAATGAACACTGCATCTCCATAGAACCAGCGATTGGAGAGCGGCCAGAAGGGATGCACGCCGTAGTTGTTGGTGAAATCCATTCCGATGTGCAGGAGCGGCGTGATCGCCAGCACGCCGGCGAGCCAGGTCAGATCCTGCGACGAAGGCGCGTGGCCGCGCCGGGCCAGCACCCAGCGCGCGATTGCGAATGTGGCAACGGCCAGCAGCAGCGCACCGATGATCGTGTGCGAGTAGCCGCGATGTTGCAGCAGGTAGTTGATCTTGCCGCCGATGAACGAATAGAACACGTCGACGTCCGGCAGATTGCTGCCGATGGCAGACGTCGTGACCAACAGGTTGCGGCGAACTTCGCCGGGCAGCCCGCCTGGGTCGCCCTGCGTGGTGCGCGCAATGGTTTCCCCGAGGAGTGCGCCGATGAGAGTATGCGTGATGTTGTCCATGCGGCGGTCGATGCCAAAGTGACGGATTCTACCCAGCTCGCCTCGGCGATGATCGTCGGCTCCGGCGCGGCGCACGCGATCGTGAACGCGGTCCTCAAGTCCGGCAAGGACAAGATGTCGAGTCGCGCGCTGATCGACGGCTTCAGTGCGCTGCTGATGTTTCCGGCTGCGTTCTTCCTGCCGTTCCCGCATGGCGCATGGGGTTGGCTCGCCGCATCGGCCGTCGTGCATCTGGTGTATCTGGTCTGCCTGATCAAGTCGTTCGAGGCCGCGGACATGAGCGTCGCGTACCCGATAGCCCGCGGCGCCGCCCCGGCGCTCGCGGCGGCCGCCGCCGTCGGGTTGTTCGACGAACCAATCAATGCCTGGATCGCCTGCGGCATCGGAATGGTCTCGACCGGTGTTCTGCTGATCGGGTCGGGACGCAGCGTGACCCGCTCGGCAATCGGATGGGCGACCGCCACGGGCGTGACGATCGGGGCGTACACGGTCATCGACGCGCAGGGCGTGCGCGCCGCGCCGTCCGCGCTGAGCTACATCGCCTGGATCTTCCTGATGCTCGGCGGCGTGATCGGCCTGGCCTTCGCGCTCTGGCGCGGGCCGCGCTTCATGCTGGCGGCCCGCTCGGAGTGGCGCGCGGGCCTGTTTGCCGGGGCGATGTCGATCGTGACGTACGGCCTGGCCCTGTGGGCCTACCGGCTCGGCGATACGCCGCGATTGGCGGCCTTGCGCGAGACTTCGATCGTGTTCGCGACGCTGATCGCCATTTTCATCCTGAAGGAACGGGTGACCGCCGCTCGCGGTGCAGGCATCGCCGTCATCGCGCTCGGCGCGGCCGTGTTGCTAATGTCGAGTTAAGTCGAAATCGCTATGATGCCGCTCCCGCCATGCGCGCACGACTCGACATCCGACTGCTCGCACTGCCGCTGCTGCTGCTGGCGGGCGTAGCGCTCGCGCATACCGTTGCCGAGGGCGACCAGGACTTCGTGCGCAACAGCGCCGGGGCGCAGATCGTCCCGTTCATCTATCTCGGCGCGAAGCACATGGTGACCGGTTACGACCATCTGCTGTTCCTCGCCGGCGTGATCTTCTTTCTGTATCGCCTGAAGGAAGTCGCGCTGTACGTCACGCTGTTCGCCGTCGGTCACAGCTCCACGCTCCTGCTCGGCGTGCTGACCGGTCTGCACGTCAATCCCTTTCTCATCGACGCTATCATCGGGCTGTCGGTCGTCTACAAGGCGCTCGACAACATGGACGCGTTCCGCACGATGTTCGGCTGGCAGCCGAACGCCAAGCTCGCCGTGCTGGTCTTCGGGTTTTTCCATGGCTTCGGTCTCGCCACGAAGCTGCAGGAATTGAACTTGTCGCGCGACGGTCTCGTGCCGAACATGCTTGCCTTCAACGTCGGCGTGGAGATCGGGCAGCTGCTCGCTCTGAGCGCGATCCTGCTCGTCATGAATTACTGGCGCCGCACGGCGAGCTTCGCGCGCCACGCCTATGGCGCCAACGTCGTGATACTCACCGCCGGCTTCGTGCTCACGGGTCTGCAGCTCACCGGGTACGTAGCCGGACAATGAACGCGCAACCCCAGGTATCGCGCCGCAGGCTCCTCGTGAGCACCGTCGTGGCTGCGCTCGCGGCTGCGGGCATCCTGATCGCATTCGTGCTGCCGGCGGAGTACGCGATCGATCCGCTCGGCATCGGCCGGCTGGTCGGCCTCGACGCGCTCGGCACGAGCAAAGCGAGCAAGCCGATCACCGAAGTGATGCACGCGCACCCGCGCAAGTACTACAGCGGCAACATCACGATCGACGTCTCCGGTCGCGAGGAGCTCGAGTACAAGGCGACGCTCGCGATAGGCGAGCCGATGCTGTACTCGTGGCGCGTGCAGGGCGGACCGGTGTACTTCGAGTTTCACGGCGAACCAACCGAAGGCACATGGCCCGCGGGCTACTACCGCAGTTACGAAATCCAGCAGCGCGCAAGCGAAGCGCACGGCTCGTTCATTGCGCCGTTCACCGGCCAGCACGGCTGGTATTGGCGCAACTTGAGCGACGAGCCCGCTATCATCACGTTGCAGGCGAGCGGCTATTACTCGCGGCTCGGTCGCATCGAATCGAAGAAGGCAGCAGTCGAATAGGGGATCCAGCAATGAAAACGAACACGTTCAATGTGCTGAAGTTGTTGTGCACGGTGGTGCTCGCTGCAACGCTCGCCGCGTGCGGGTCCATGCAGTCCGGCTCTTCCTCGTCGTCTGGATCGAAAGCGAGCGCCGCGGGTGGCGATCTCGCGGCGGCACTGGCCAGCGCCAATCGGCCGGCCGAGGACAAGGCACGCGACGCGGATCGCAAGCCCGCCGAGCTCGTGCAGTTCTTCGGCGTGAAGCCCGGCATGACGACCGTCGACCTCATCGCGCTCGGCGGCTACGTCACCGAAGTGTTGTCGGTGGCAGTCGGTCCGAAGGGCAAGGTGTACGCGCAGAATCCGCCGATCGCCCTGCAGATGCGCGACGGCATGTACGGAAAAGCGATCACCGAGCGGCTCGCAAACAATCGCCTGCCGAACGTCGTGCGTGTCGACGGCGATCTGCCGGCCGCCGCGCAGATCCCGCCCGGCAGCGTCGATGTCGCGATTACCGCTATGAACTATCACGACGTTCGCAACATGAATCCGGAGCTCGGCGTCGGCTTTTTGAAAGCCGTCTACTCGATGCTGAAGCCGGGTGGCGTATTCGGCGTGACCGATCACGTCGGCAACGACGGTGCGGACAACGCGCAGTTGCACCGCATTCCGAAGCACTTCCTGATCGAGGACGCGAAGGCCGCGGGCTTCGTCGTGGAGGCCGAGAGCGACATGCTCGCGCATGCCGCTGACGATCACACCAAGGTTGTGTTCGATCCGACGCTGCGCGGCAAGACCGACCAGTTCGTCGTTCGTCTACGTAAGCCGAAGTGAGGCGCCTGCGCGTCGTCGCTGCATTGACCGCGCTCGTCTGCGCGAGCGCGGTCGCGCAAGTTCAGATTGGCGTCGACAATCCGCTGCGCACTGGCGAGGGCCAGCAGGCGGCAGTGCGCGTCAACGACGCGATCCTTCTCGCCTACGGATTCGGCAACACGTTCCTGGTCACGACGTCCGCCGGCAACGTGGTCATCGACACGTCGTCGGTGGTGCGTGCGCCGCGCGCCAAGGAATTGCTCCAGCGCGAGAACGCCGGGCCGATCAAGTACATCGTCCTGACGCATGCCCACGGCGATCACACCGGCGGCGTGCCGCTGTGGAAAGCTGCGGACACGCAGGTGATCGTGCAGAAGGAGCACTACGAGTTCGTCAACTATCAGACGCGGCTCGCCGGTTTCTTCGCCGAGCGCAATGCGGCGCAGTTCAACTTCCAGCGGCCGCAGACGGGCACGTGGGCCGGCAACTACGGCGCGAAGATCGAAGCGACGGTGCAGTTCGACGACCGCTACGAGTTCACGCTCGGCGACACGAAGTTCGAGCTGATGAGCACGCCCGGCGAGACGCCCGATCACCTCACGGTGTGGATCCCGAAATACAAGGCGGCGTTCGTCGGCGACAACTACTACGAGTCGTTTCCGAATATTTATACCTTGCGCGGCACCAAGCCTCGCTGGGCGCTCGACTACGTCGCCTCGCTCGACAAGGTGCTTGCGCTGAAGCCGGAGCTGCTGCTGCCGAGCCACGGCGAGCCGGTGCGCGGCAATGCCGAGATCACGCGACGCTTGACCCAGTATCGCGATGCCATCGCGTATGTGCACGACGCCGTGGTGCGTGGCATGAACCAAGGCAAGGACGTGTTCACGTTGATGCACGAGATCAAGCTGCCGCCGCAGCTCGTCGTGGGCGAAGGCTACGGCAACCTGATCTGGTCGATCCGCGGCATCTACGAAGGCTACGCCGGCTGGTTCGACATGCAGCCCGCGACGATGTACGACGTGCCGGCCTCTGCGATCTTTCCCGATCTCGCGAAACTGGCTGGCGGCGCCGAGCCTGTTACGAAGCTGGCATCGCAATACGTCGAGGCGGGTCGCCTGGTCGAAGCGTTGCATCTGACGGAGGTCGCGCTCGCGAGCGATCCGCAGTTCCGTCCTGCGCTCGAGACGCGGCTCAAGGCGTTGGAGAGCCTGCGTGCGAAATCGAAGAACAGCAACGAGCGCGGCTGGCTCGACTATCACATCCGGGTGGTGAAGAAGAGATTGTCGGGCTGAAGCCCGACCTGCAGCCCAACCACCAGCGATGGTAGTGGGCTGTAGGTCCGACTTCAGTCGGACACCTGCGGCTCGACCGGCACGAGCGCCGAGACGGTGAGCTGCGGCTTGCCGATGTTGCCGAACTCCGAGCAGCGCACCTGATCTTTGACGATCTGCACTGCCAGGCGCGGCAGGATGTGTCGGCGCAGCTGCAGCACCAGCTCGCAGTCGCCCGGCGCGAGCTTCATCTGGCGGCTGCGCGCGAACGAGATGGTCTTCCACACGGCCGGAAACCGCGGCAAGTCCTCGGCGCTCGCGAGTCGCTCGCCGCGCACGCGCGCGACCAGCTCGTCACGCGAATCGTATGTCGTGAGCTGCTCCAAATTCTCCGGCGTGGCCTCGACCGGCGAGGTCAGCGCAATCTGGAAGCGCGCGATCGCAAGCTCGTCGTCGCACGAATAGGTGCGCAGCTCGATGCGGCCACGTGCACCGACGGTCGTCAGGATTTTCTGCAGCTTGTCCTGCAGGCCCCGGCACGAGTAGAGCGTGCTGTAACCGCGATACACGAAGTTCATCCGCTGCGGTTTCCACACCGCTTCGACCACGGCCTCGTCCGCGGCCGACTGGGCGTTGGCGACGCCTGCCGCCAGCACCAGGACTGCTGCCCAGGCGAACTGGATCGATCTGCCTCTGCCTTTCATCTTGCCCATTGCGCCTCCCTCGGCCCGGTGCGAGCCCGAAGGGCTCGATGCAAATCCGGTTCCGCTCTCCCATCACACGAATCTAGGCGGCAGGTTGCAGAACACCCAGAGATGATCGGTCAATTGCAAGCAGCTGCCGGCGAGCGGCGCATCGCGACGATGCAGGTCCCGCTGCTATCATCGGAAACGCAGGGGGAGGACCGACATGCAGCAACACAGACCAAAGGGCTTGTTGAACGGCTGGCCGTTCGTCGGCGTCGCTGCTGTCGCAATCCTTGCGGCGGTCATGGCAGCGATTGCGATCACGCCGGACCCGGGCGAAGCCGCTGCCCGGGTGGTGCGCCTGACAGCCCGCACGTCGGTGACTCTTTTTCTGGCAGCGTTCACGGCCGCCGCACTGTTTCGGCTCTGGCCGAACGGCTGGACGCGCTGGCAGCGGCAGAACCGCCGCTACCTCGGCGTGGCGTTCGCCGTTTCCCACGGCGTGCATCTCGCGGCGATCTTCTGGATGCAGCACGTTCAGCCAGTCGAGTTCGCGCAGCGCGTGAACGCGATCACCTGGGTCGGCGGCGGTCTCGCTTATGTCTTCATCGCTGCGATGGCGGCGACGTCATTCGACCGCACGGCGGCGATGATCGGACCGCGTGCGTGGAAGATCCTGCACACGGTCGGCTCGTATTACATCTGGCTGATCTTCGCGAACAGCTACATCGGGCGCGCGCTCGCGATGCCTGAATACATTCCGGCCGCCGCGATTGTCGTGCTCGCGCTCGGCCTGCGCGTCGCAGCGCATCTCGCTCGGCCGCGGGCCGCGCAACCAGCCATTGCCAACTGATCGACTCAGCTTTTCGAGAGGTTTTTCGAGGATGTGGACTTTCGTCAGAATCGTCATTGCGGGTCTGCTGGTGGTGCAGGGTACGGCAGCGTTCGCGGATTGCACGCGCCCGCGCCCGGCGTTCTCGATTCCCGAGGGCGGCTCGGCCGGCGAAAAGGACCTCGTCGCGGCGAACACTGCGCTCACCGAGTTCGGTACCAAAGTGCGCGACTACTTGTATTGCCTGAATGGCGAGACCAGTCAGAAGTCGGTCGGTAAGGAGCAAGCTGCGCGCGAGGAGCTCGCCAAGGCCTACGTCGCGGCCTACAACGAGGCGGCCAACGAGTTGAAAGGTCTCGCGGCTTGCTACAACACGCAGCGAGAGATCTTCAAGAGCACCGGCGGCGGAACCAAGCCAAAGGCCGCCGACTGCTCGTCGTATGTCGCTGCCGCTGCCAACCAGGTCCCGAGCGCCGGCACGCCGACCACGACGGAGCTCACGGTCGAATCGTCGGGGCGTACGACCGAAATTCCCGGCGGCGGCAGCTGGCTCTTCTACCTGGCGCGTGACATTCGGCCGAGGCGCTGCTCGGCGCAGCAGGCCGCCGAGGAATGCCTGTATCGCGCGATACACGTGCGCAACGACTCCGACGAGACGCTCGAGTGCAAAGGCGAGATCACCTACGCGGGCACCGACAACAAGGGGCAACACACGGCGACGTCGCAGCTGCTCATCACCAGTCGCGGCACCTATCTCCTGATGGACGGCCTCGCGAAGCAAGGCATCGACGCAGAAACATTCGACGCGCAGTGCAAGGTGCGTCCGAAGCTGCCGCCGCTCGAGACGCCGGCGAACTGCAAGTACGAAGTCGTCAAGCCGGTCTCGATCGCCGACTACTACCCGGAAGCCGCGCAGGACGCGGGCGAAGAGGGACCGGTCGTCGTCGAGTTCTCGCTGTCAGGCAAAGCAGCCAAGCCCACTGATATTCGCGCGGTCTCCAGCAGCATGTATCCGCACCTCGACGAGGCCGCGGTCAAAGCGGTCGGCGACATGGTGATGAGCAGCAGCTGCGGCAAGGCACGCTATCGTCTGAAATTGAGCTTCCAACTGCAGCAGTGAGCCGATTGCGTACTGTCGCCGTCACGCGCTACGTCACCCCGCTCCGCGAGGGCGGCTCGGTGCCCGCGATCGTCGAGGCGGATGACGACGGCATGTACGTGCTCAAGTTTCGCGGCGCCGGCCAGGGGCCGAAGGCGCTGATCGCCGAGTTGCTCGCGGGCGAGCTCGCACGCGCGGTGGATCTGCCGGTGCCCGAGATCGTCTTGATCCAGCTCGATCCGGACCTGGCGCGCACCGAACCCGATCCCGAGATCCAGGATCTGATCCGCGCCAGCGGCGGGCTCAACGTCGCGCTCGACTATCTGCCCGGTGCCGTCACTTTCGATCCGGTGACGCACCAGCCGGCGGCGGCGCTCGCCTCGGCCATCGTCTGGTTCGACGCGTTCGTCACGAACGTCGATCGGACAGCGCGCAACACCAACATGCTGATGTGGCATCGCCAGCTGCATCTGATCGATCACGGCGCAGCGTTGTACTTTCATCACGATTGGGACGATAGCTATCTGGAGCGCAGTCGAGATCCGTTTGCGCGCATCCGCGATCATGTGCTGCTGCCGTTCGCCGGCGCGCTGCAGGAGGCTCACGAAAGCATGATCGAGCGGCTGACGCCGCAGCTCATTCGCTCGCTCGTTACCTTTATTCCCGATCAGCTGCTGGCAGACGACCGCGCCTTTGCGACACCCGGCGAGTTTCGCAGCGCGTACGAGCGTTACCTGCTGCGCCGGCTCGAGCCGCCGCACGATTTCTTCCAGGAGGCCCAGCGTGCCCACGCCCAGCTCGTATGACTACGCGATCGTGCGCGTCGTGCCGCGCGTGGAGCGCGAAGAGTTCATCAACGCGGGTGTGATCCTGTCGTGCCAGGCGCAGGATTTTCTCGGCGCGCGCATCGAGCTCGACGAACGCCGGCTGCTGGTGCTCGACGCCAACGTCGACCTCGAAGCGGTGCGCGCCAATCTCGCGAGCATTCCAATAGTGTGTGCGGGCGGCGCTGCGGCGGGACCGATCGGCAAGCTTTCGCCGCGCGAGCGCTTTCACTGGCTGGTCGCGCCGCGCAGCACGATCATCCAGACTTCGCCGGTTCACTCCGGTCGCTGCCAGGATCCGGCGGCGGCGCTCGATCATCTGGTGCAGACGATGGTGAAGGCGCGACCGTAGTCCAGTCCTTCGCCGGCTGCCCCCACTGTTTCAGGTAACCCCCGCGCTGCGTCTGACTCGGCGGCACGTCGCGATCGTACTGACCGCCATTCGGATTGAACGGGTAGTAGCCATTGTCGCTGCGCGTGCGGCCATAGACGCGCTCGTCGTCCGGCCCGCCGACACCGCTGTAATCGTAGGGATTGTGCAGCAGCGCCCGATCGTCGCGCGGGCGCTTTTCGCCGGCGTGGCGCAGCGTTTGATTGCGCTCCGACCACTCCTCGTGCGCACTGCGGCGGAAGTCTCTGACGGTCATGCCTTCGAAACGGTCCGCGGGCGGGCATGTTCCCGCTGCCGGACGCAGTGTGACCTGCGTCACCTCGGGTGGCGGTTCAGTGTACGTCTTATGTCGCGGCCGCAGCGCCAGACCGATACTGCAGCCACGGGTTGATTCGGAACGCCACCATGACGAGCAAGCAGAAGATCTCCACGATGGCCGACAGCGGGCGCAAGTCCGGACGGGCGGTATTCGACAACCAGGGCCGCGCGAGCTGGGAATGGCAGACGGCTACGGGCGTGTTCCAGACCGACGTGACGAACGAGCAGTTGCAGAGCCTCGAAGCCGCGGATCTCGCGGTGGTCGAGAGCGAGCCGGTGAGGACGTCCGAGCGGGTCTGGGCGAATGCAGCCAATTCCAAAGCGACCAAGCGCGCGAACAGCGTTGCGCCAGCGCGTAATCCGACAGTGTTGAAGCGGTTGCTGCGTCGCTTGTCAGGCTAAAGACTGACCCACAAGTCGAGCCCCGGTCCTCACCTTCACTGTGGGTCAGGCTTCAGGCTGACTTCTATGTCTCACGATTCTCGCGCGCGCCGGGTGATTCGCAATGATCACTCGCGCGTTGGTGCGCGCTCTCACTGAATGGACTGAGTTCGGCGGCACCACCGCAGCGGTGCCTGGTCCTGCCAGCGCCGTCGCGCCATCGATCGTGATCTCCAGCGTTCCTTCCACGATGTGCCACACCTCTTCTTCGTCATGCGAATGCGTGTGGATAGACGCGCCGGCATCTACGTCGTAGTACGCGAAGCTCATGAACTCCGAGGCGAAGTAGCGGTCGTGCCAGCCCGGCAGCGGCTCGCCGGTAGGCTGGCTGCGGACGTCGATGAGCGGCATGGTCGATTCCCCGGTTCGATTACTTGGGCGCGCCTGCGCCGGCCACCATGCTACGCCGCCGGGTCGATGCTGTTGAAGGCTTCGGTGACTTCCTGCGGGCGGGCCGGACGGATCAGGCGCGTGACTTCGCGTCCGTCCTTCAGAAACACCAGGGTCGGCCACAGCTTGATGCCGAACGAGCGGCCGAGCGGCTGGCCGCTGCCATCCTCGACTTTGACGTGCTGCACGCCCGGATGCTTGGCAAAGGCAGGCCTCAGCAGGGACTGCGCGCGGACGCACCAGCCGCACGAAACGCTGCCGAACTCCAGCAGCACGGGCCCCTGCGATGCGTCGATCTGCGCCCGAGTCGGCTCGGTTGCAGCGTAGTCGTCGGTCATTGCCACGGGTCGGATCCTCAGAAAAGCTTGAACAGCGCGACGATGACGAGCACCGGCACCGCGATCACGAACGCCACGACGAGTGCGAGCAGCAGCGAGAAGCCGAGCACGAAGAACCGGCTGCTGCGGCGACTGCCGATCGGGTCGAGCTGATAGCGCGCGAGCAGCGCCAGGTTGCGGGTGTTCGCTTTGAACGCCGCGTCGAAGATGTCGCCGGCGAACGGGATCGCGCCGACCACCGTCTCGAGCGCGACGTTGCCGATCATGCGCAGCAGAATGCTGCGCGGTGCGCCGAGGCTGCGTGCCTCGTTGATGATGAAAGCGGAGAACAGGGCACCGATCGCATCGCCGAGGCCCGGCACGAGCCCGATGATCGGATCGAGCCCGATGCGATAGCCGCCCGGCAGAGGGATCGAGTTGTCGAGCAGCCAGGCGAGCGAGCGCAGGCGGCGCAGCCGCTCCGCGGTGTGCGGGGCGTCTGCGGCGGAAATGAGCGTCGCGGTTTTCATGTACTCTATGAGCGCATGAGCGTCACGCAGGTTCCGGCAGTCGAGGCCTTCTATCACGCGCTGACCGGCGCCTACGCCTATCTCGTTTACGACCCGCGCACGCGCCAGGGCGTGGTCGTCGATCCCGTTCTGGACTTCGATCGTCGCTCGGGTGCGGTTGCGACCGTCGCCGCGGAGCAGATGCTGGCTCGTATCCGCGAGCTGCAGCTGCAAGTGCCGTGGATCCTGGAAACGCACGCGCATGCCGATCATCTGTCCGCAGCAGCCTACATGAAGGATGCGCTGGGCTGCCAGGTCGCAACGGGCGCGGGCGTCTGCGAAGTGCAGATCACGGCTGCGCACATGTTCGACCTCGAGCCGCAGTTTCCCACCGACGGTTCCCAGTTCGAGCAGCTGTGGAACGACGGCGATCGGTTTCGCGTCGGCGACATCGCGTGCTCGGTGATCGCGACGCCGGGTCACACGCCCGACTCGGTGACTTATCTCATCGGCGACTGTGCATTCGTCGGCGACACGCTGTTCCTGCCGTACCTCGGCACGGCGCGCTGCGACTTTCCGGGCGCCAGCGGCGCCGACTTGTACGATTCGATCCGCAAGCTGTATCGATTGCCCGACGCGACCCGCGTGATGGTCGGCCACGACTATCCACAGTCGCCAGGCGATTCCGCGTATTGCTCAGACGTGCGCAGCGAAAAGCAATCGAACGTGCACTTGAACGCAGCGACGACGCGCGAGGGTTTCATCGCCTTCCGCCAGGAGCGCGATCGCACCTTGCCGTTGCCCGAGCTGTTCTTCTTCGCGTTGCAGGTCAACGTGCGGGCAGGGCGCTTTCCCGCCGAAGCGGCCAACGGCACGCGCCAGCTGCACGTGCCGGTTCATCTGCCCGGGAACTGGACCGGCTAATCGCTCGTTCGCCGGCCGGCGCGGCGTGCGCGCCGTTCGTTGCCATCGAACAAGCGCGCCACCACGCCAAAATCGATCAGGCGTCGCGGTTCGGAGCGCCGGTCCCGATGCTTGATGTACTTGCACTGGCAGGTCTTGCGCATGTTGCAGCCGGCCAGCGGCAGCGGCGGCGCGTCGCGCATCAGGAAGCGATGCTCGCTGAACTTGCGCGCCATGTCGCAGCAGATCAGCCCGCGGTAGATCGAGATCGCCTGGAAGGGACGCATGGGCCCGGCGGCGGGCGGTTCCTTGCGGGTGCTGAAGCGGGCCAGCAGTCCTTCGAGCAATGACCTCTTGGCTTGTGCTTGTTTCGGCATGTCCCGATCCCATCCGGACTCGGGGACATTTTCGCGAAATGCCGGGCCGCCGCGGTGTGCTGCACGTCACGACGTGCAGCGCACCTTGGATATTTTCCGGAGGGCTACTTCCCGGAGGCCGTGCGGATGTAGCGGTCCACCTCGCCCGCGACCATGTCGAGCGGCGCTGTGCCGGTTTTCAGCACGACGCTGTGGAATGCCTGCGGCGTGAACTTCGGGCCCAGCGTATTGCGTGCCTTGTCGCGCAGCTCCAGCAGCTTTAACTGCCCGATCATGTAGGCGCACGCCTGCCCGGGATTCACGACGTAGCGCTCGACTTCGCTTGCCTCGATGCCGAAGTCGATCGCCTGCTGGCGAGTCCAGTGCTTGGAGTGCAAGCCCGTATCGACGACCAGCCGGCGCGCCCGGAACAGCTGCGCATCGAGCATGCCGAGCAGCCCTTCCGGATCGCCCTCGTACCAACCGTTCTCGGCGACCAGTTTCTCGGCGTACAGAGCCCAGCCCTCGGACAGCGCCGAGACGCCGCCGAGCACGCGTGCCTGGCGGAAGCGCGGCAAGCTGGTGTTCTCCTGCTCGAGCGCGATCTGGAAGTGATGGCCCGGCACAGTCTCGTGATACACCAGCGAGCGCAATCCGAACTTGGTCATGCGCTGATCCCGCAGCGGGATCTGGAAGATCGCCGGACGCGAGCCATCGAGCGGCGCGCGATTGTAGTTGGCCGCGGCACTCGCTTCGCGAAAGCGCGGGAACGGCTGCGCGATCACCTTGGTTTTCGGCTGCAGGTCGAACAGCGACTGGCTGCGCGTGAGCGCATCTGCGATGAAGGCGTTCGTGTCCTTCATGATCGCCGCGCGGCTCGCCTCGGACGCCGGGTCGGGATAGCGCAGGTCGTTGCGCAGCTTCTCGATACGCTCGCGCACGGGGCCTTCGGTGCGGCCGAGCTGCTTGAGGATCGTGTCCATCTGCCCTTCGATGCTCGCGACCTGCTTCAGGCCGATCTGGTGGATCTGGTCGGGCGTGAGCGTCGTGGTCGTGAAGCGGCTCAGGAAGAACGCGTAAGCAGCGTCGCCGCCCTTGAAGCGCCACAGGCCCGCGTCATCGGTTGCCTTCGGCTGGATCGATTCGAGCAGCTTGATCGCACGGTCCCACGCCGGATAGACCTGGGTCCCGACGAGGCGCGTCGCCTCGGCTTGCAGCTTCGTGCGTTGCTCGGACGCCATGCCTTCGACAGCGCCCATCTTCTGCGCGAGGACGGTGACCAGCGCGTTCTGCTCCGGCGCTACGTCGCGGAACGTGCGCATCGAGGCGAGCGTGGTCTTGAGGATGAACGCCGGAGGAATCAGGCCCGCGGCGGCAATGCGCTTCGCCTCGACCAGCGACTCGTCCATGCGCTGCCCGACCTGCGCCAGGCGCTTGACGTAATTTGACGCATCTTTTTCCGTCGCGACGGGATGGCGCAGCGTCAGCGTCTCCACCAGCTCCACGTTCGCGCCGCCGAACTGCTCCAGCGGAAAGCGATAGTCCATGTACTGCTCGCCGCGCACGACCGAGTCCAGCATCCACTGCATCAGTTGCGCGGAGAGCCGCTGCGATTCGCTCAGCTTCGCGGTATCGAATTTGCCCAGCTCGCTCAGGCCGCGGCGCGCGAGCGCGACGCGCTCCAGATCCCAGGCGCGCGTGTTCGGCGTCAACTGTTGCTCCAGCCGGTCCTGCTCGGCGCCGCTGAAATAGCGGGTCGCGGTGGCGAGATCCGGATCGCGCCGGACCCACTCCGCTGTGAACTCGTCGAAGAAGCTCTCGAGGTTGCGGTCGGAGCCGCGCTCCTGTGCCGGAGCGATGGCGGGCCACGTCAAGGCACACAGGCACAGCAGGAGCCAGCAGCGGCCCACGCCATTGACATGTCTGTTCACTCGCATCCTCGTCCCCCAAATCTATTTTCGTGCCGAGCGCGCGAGTGTGCGGAAACCGCGTGCGTTGGGCAACACGCCTTTACGGTTTTCCACGACTCGGGGGAGCACTGGTAGCTATTACCCTCTCGCGACGATGACGCGCGCCTCGCAATCGATACGGCGCAGACTGGTGGCGGTCATGTTGCTGACCAGTGCCGCGGCGATCGTGCTGACGTGCTCCGCGCTCATCGTTTACGAGTTGATCACGTCGCGCGACGAGAGCCTGGACCAGGTCGCGACGCTCGCCCGCATCGTCTCCGCGAACAGTACCGCTGCCCTGGCATTTCGCGATGAGCAGGATGCCCAGGAAGTGCTGGCGACGCTGCGCACCGAGCCGAGCATCGTCGCTGCCGCGCTGTACGACGAAGGTGGCGAGTTGTTCGCCACCTATGTCGCGGCCAAGGCGCGAGGCGAAGTACTCCCGAAGCAACTCGATCCGGACGGCTATCGTTTCAGCACCGGTCGCCTGGAAGGGTTCGAGCCGGTGCGTGAGCGGGCCGACCGCCGGCTCGGTACGCTCTACATACGGGCCGACACCAGTGCGCTGTTCGTGCGTTTCTGGTTGTGGGGCGCGATCACCGCTGCGGCGATGGTCGCTTCGCTTCTGCTCGCCTATTTCCTGTCGCGCATCTTTCAGGCACGCATCTCGCAGCCCGTGCTGGCGCTCGCCGAAACTGCGAGCGCCGTGTCCGAGCGCGGCGACTTCAGCGTGCGCGCTGCCGCGGTCGGCGATGGCGAATTCGAAACGCTGACCACGGCATTCAACCAGATGCTCGCGCGCATCGAGTCGCAGAACGACGCGCTGCACGAGAACTTGCAGGAACGCGCAGCAGCGCAAGAGAAGCTGCAGAGTCAGGTAGCGCGCCTCGACCTGTTGCAGCGAGCGACGCATGCGATCAGCGAGCGGCAGGATCTCGACAGCATCTTCCACGTCGTCGTGCGCAGCCTCGAAGACAACCTGCCGATCGACTTCGCATGCATGTGCACGTACGACGCGGCGGCGCGGGGGCTCTCGGTTGCAAGCATCGGACCGAAGGGAATGACTCGCGCGGCGCTTCTGCAGATCCGCCAAGGCACCGCGCTGCCGATCGAGCAGAACGGCCTGTCCCGCTGCGTGCAGGGGGTGCTGGTCTACGAGCCCGAGACCAGGCTATTGGATTTTCCGGTGCCGCGGCGTTTCGCGGCCGCTGGATTGCATGCGCTCGTCGCCGCGCCGTTGCTGGTCGAGAGTCGCGTGTTCGGCGTGCTGCTTGCCGCGCGGAGCGAGGCCGAGAGCTTCAGCAGCGGCGACTGCGAGTTCCTGCGACAACTGAGCGAGCACGTCGCGCTCGCCGCGCATCAGGTCGAGCTCTACACCAGACTGCAGCAGGCGTACGAAGATCTGCGTGAAAGCCAGGACACGCTCCTGCAACAGGAGCGGCTGCGCGCGCTCGGCCAGATGGCCAGCGGCATCGCGCATGACATCAACAATGCGATCTCGCCGGTCACGCTCTACACCGACGCGCTGCTCGAGACGGAGACGCAAATCAGCGCACAGGGACGCGACTATCTTCGCGTCATCCGCCGTGCGATCGACGACGTCGGTCAAACGGTCGCGCGCATGCGCGAGTTCTATCGGCAGCGGGAGCGTACCAGCGATCTCGCACCGCTCGAGCTGAATCCGCTGCTCAACCAGGTGCTCGCGCTGACGAGCGCGCGCTGGCGCGATTTGCCGCAGGAGCGTGGCATTGTGATCGACGTGCGCACGGAGCTGGCGAGCGGCTTGCCGAGGATCCTCGGCACCGAGAGCGACATTCGCGATGCGCTCACCAATCTCATCTTCAATGCCGTGGATGCGATGCCCGAAGGCGGCACGCTCACGTTACGCACGCGACAGGTCGCGCAGTCGGTCGAGCTCGAGGTGCGCGACAGCGGCGCGGGCATGGACGACGAGACGCGCCGCCGCTGCTTCGAGCCCTTTTTCACCACCAAGGGCGAGCGCGGCACGGGCATGGGCCTCGCAATGGTCTACGGCATGGTCCAGCGCCACGACGCGCAGATCGAAATCGAGAGCGCGCTGGGAGTCGGCACTACGGTGCGAGTGCAATTCAAGATTGCGCCGAGCGTGACGGCGACGGCGGCGAAGCCGGCTGCGACGCGGCCGCATCGTCCGCTCAATCTACTGGTGATCGACGACGACCCGCTGGTCGCGCAGTCGCTGTTACACGTGCTGAATCACGCAGGCCACACGGTTACGACTGCGGACGGCGGTCAAGCCGGCATCGACGCTTTCGCGGCCGCGAACCGGCAGAAGCAATCGTTCGATGTCGTCATGACGGATCTCGGCATGCCGTACGTCGACGGGCGCGCCGTAGCCGCAGCCATCAAGTCGATGTCGCCACGGACGCCGGTGTTGCTGCTCACGGGTTGGGGTCAACGCCTCAGCACCGAACAGACGGTGCCGGAGTACGTCGATCGATTGCTGAGCAAACCGCCGAAGCTGATCGAGCTGTCGGCGGCGCTGGCCGAGCTGACTGCCGAACCGGACTCGAAGAGATAGAAGGAACACTCATGCGCACGATTCCCGCGCTCGCTCCGTCGGCGCTCGCCACCGCACTGTTGCTGGGTCCGGCCGGGCCCGCCGCCGCGGCTCAGAACGTCACGGCATCGACCGGCGAGCTGAAGCGCTTGAGCATCGAAGAGCTGATGGACATCGAAGTCACGTCGGTGTCGCGCACGCCGGAAACCCTGAGCTCGGCAGCAGCTGCGATCAGTGTGGTGACGAACGAGGACATCCACCGCTCGGGCGCGACGACGCTTCCCGAGGCGCTGCGCGGCGTTCCCGGTCTGCACGTCGCGCGGCGAAATTCCAATTCATGGGCCGTGAGCTCGCGCGGGTTCAGCAGCATCAACTCGGAGAAGCTGCTCGTGCTGAGCGACACGCGCAGCATCTACACGCCGCTGTTCTCGGGCGTGCAGTGGGACGTGCAGGACTACCTGCTGCAGGACATCGAGCGCATCGAGGTGATTCGCGGTCCCGGCGCAAGTCTGTGGGGCTCGAATGCGGTCAATGGCGTCATCAACATCACGACCAAGCATGCTCGTAACACGCAGGGCACGCTGCTGAGCGGCACGTTAGGCACTGAAGAGGGCAGTGCTGCTGTACGCTCCGGCGGCACGTTCGGCGAGTCGGGCTTCTTTCGGGTGTTCGGCCAGTACTCCGATCGCGGCGAGACGTTTCATCCGGGCACGACCAGATCCGACGACTGGCATATCGGCCACGCGGGCTTTCGTGCGGATTGGGATGCGGGCGACAGCGACACGATGACGCTGCAGGGTGACGTCTACAGCGCGAAGATTGGTCAGCTTGCTCCGGCGGTGAACATCATCGGGCGGGTGGGGCCGACGGGAAATCTGGAGGTCGAAGCGTCGGGCGGCAATGTGCTCGGCCGCTGGCGCCGGCAGCTCAGCAGCGGCTCCGATCTGCAGGTGCGTGCCTACTTCGACTCCACGCATCGCGACGATCCGAGCTTTCACGACGACCTCGGTACGTTCGACCTGGAAATGCAGCATCGC
>Ga0134123_10000195_pt1 | contig 41446 bp, 68 predicted proteins | sample KB303_FD_96460 | JGI IMG/M metagenome (GOLD analysis project Ga0134123, IMG submission 96460) | Terrestrial soil microbial communities without Nitrogen fertilizer from Kellogg Biological Station, Michigan, USA - KB3-0-3 | ecosystem: Environmental > Terrestrial > Soil > Unclassified ...
ATCGCGACGGCCACCTGGTCGCGCAGGTACTGCCAGGGAATCGACACGCCGAGATTGGGATTCGCTTTCAGCCAGTGCGGGCCCTCGACTTTCCAATCGTCACAGGCCGCGCAGTCGTCGGAGGGTTGGCGCTTGCCGGCCGCGCGGCAGGCCTCGCACGGATCGAGGTGACACACGAACGCAAACCACGCCTCGTTGACGAGCGTGCCCTCGAGGATCTGACAGGAGTAGTCGTAGTACTCGTAACAGACGGACTCGAGCTCGAACCCGGTGTTGGTCGGCAGGAAGATCAGCGCGTTCGCCCGGCCCTTGATCCCCGCGCGGATCTTCTTCACCAGGCCGTCGGTCGGATGTTCGTGGAGCTCCTCGACGACGGCGCCCTGCACGCGCTTGCCGGACTGACTGCGTTTGTCGGCCGAGATCGGGCGGATGAACGACCCCGTCGATTTCACCGCGAGGGTATTGCCCGTGAGGGTGACGAGTTTCTTCAGCGCCGGCGAGGCCGCGACCATCTTCACGCAGTCGGCGAAGGGGATGGCCGCCTGTTCTTTCATCGCGCCGCAACAAAACAACTGGGCGCCACGGACGCCGCGGCGGACCAGCATGAAGATCAGGATGCCGGCGGCGAGCGGCGTCTTCCCGCAGCCTTTGCCGCCCTGAAAAAACGCGATCGTGAACCGCTGCTGCACTCGCCGCGCGCCCGTCGTCGGACTGATGCGCACCCGGAACCACCCGAAGAGACTGCCCACGATGAATTCTTCAAACGGCGAGAGGACGAACGGGGTCCCCGCCTCGGGCATCACGTCCTCGGCGGCTTCGACGTCTTCATCGGCGTCCGTTTCTTCGGGCAGGCACAAGACATCTGGAAAGAAGTCGCAGGCCTCGGCCGCGTCGTCCACATGCCACTCCAACCCCTTCGCCTCGGCGTCGCGCAGATCGTTCAGGTGTCGCTGACACGCGAGGCGGACGTACAGGCTCGCGACGATCGTCCGCGCCACGACGTCGGTCGCGTACCGCGTCACGGGATCGGCGCAATGCGCGAACTCCACGGGCAGGGGCTTCGTCATCGCGCCTTCGTGAAGCGATCGAGCGGATTGACGGTCGCGGGCTCGGCCTCGTACATCGGTTTCCCAAACGGTGCGACGTTGAAATCCTTCATCCACGTGGCGACGCGCTGCATCATGCCGCGGTGATTCGCGCCCGACGCCGTCGCCGTCGAGGCCGATAGCGCGCGCTCGGCCACGACGCCCCGGCAGAGCATCACGAACGCGGCCGTCGTCGCCGGCGTCAGCGTCCGGGCCTTGAACGCATGCGGCGCGAGCTCGTGCCAGACGGCCAGGGCGAACGCGCGCGCCGTGAGCTCGTCGACGCGCGTTTGCAGGACCGCGATCTGCGGATTCGGATCGCCGGGCCCTTGGCCGTCCTGGAGAAAATGCAAATCAGCCATGAGGGCCGCGAGCTCCGCCGGCGTGCCGTGGAGCTCCGCCGGCGGGTCGAAGATCTCGACCGGCGCGACGGCCGTCGCCTGGTCCGGGCCGGCGCCACTGATCGCGCGCTCGAGCCGGGACCGCGGCTTCTGCCCCGCCCCAGTCCGCCGTCCGCCGCTGCCGCGTCCGCCCATTTGCTCAACCCCTGGAATTCGGCCCGCGATCACTTAGCGGCGCGGCCGCGCCCGTAACATTCGGGAGCGAAACCCGCGCGGTTCGCTGCCACGCGCGCGCGCCAGAACGGCACACCCCACAACTTTTGAAACCGATTTTTTGTGCGCGCGGGAGCAGGGACCGGTTTCCGGCCTCCCACCCTGCAGAGAATCGACCCCCCCACCCCCGCGTCATCGTCGGTGCCACGCACTTTCGCCTGTGGCTGAACGGCTTCAACGAGTTAGCGTGATCGGGATCCCTGTAACTGCACATCGCGTTCATCGCGGGATCACCCGCGTCGTGGGCCGCGTCGGGATCGCGGGCTTCTTGGCCGCCGCGCGCTGCTGCCCGCGCGTGGACTCGGCGCGCGTCTTCGCATCCGAGCACTGCTGACAGATCGCTTGACAGTTGCTGTTGTCGTCGACGCCGCCTTCGGCTAACGGGATGATGTGGTCGCGGATCGTCGCGGGTACGGTGATCCCCTTGAGCAGACAGAGCACGCACAACGGGCACTGCAGGAACAGCGCGGCGCGCATCCGTTGCAGGCGGCGTCCGCGGAGGCGCGGCCACGAGGGCCCGTGCGTCAACCACCAGCCGTTGGGCATCAGGCGGCACTCCGTCGCATGCGGACGGCGAGCTGCGCGGTGAGGAGTTCCACGGTGAGCCGCGCGATCTCGTGATCGAGGCGGGCGTCGAGCCGGCGCAGGCGGGCGTCGAAGGTGTCGAGGTGCGCGACGGCGGGCCGCGACGCATACGCATCGAGGCGGGCCGCGCCTTCGACACAGCGTTCGAGCGCGAGGATCAGGGTCGAGAGCGTGGCCCAGCGATCGGCGGAGGTGCGCCCGGCGATCATGCCGGCTCGCCCGTCAACCGGCTGAAGCGCGTGGCGTACTGGCGAATCTGCGCGAGGCGCGGATCCGAGTAGTGGACCGTGGGCGGCAGCGCCTGATAGAGCTCCCTGATGATCGCCAGGACCGCCGGGGCGTCCAGGGTGGGATCGTCGGGCGCGCGGAGATCCGGTGCGCGCGGCGAAGAAGCTGTGGCGCGCGTGGCGGATTCAGTTAATACTGACGGGCTCGTTGGGCGACGCGTCGGCGGATTGATCGCCTGCTCGAGCGCGGTCTGGATCTTCTGCAGGCCCGAGAGGCGGGCCGTCTGCGGATCGAGGGCGAAGCGCGTGAGGAGCGCCGCGGCTTCGTCGAGCGTGAACGTCACGACGAGGCGCGCCTTCCGCATCTGGCGGGATCCTGTTCAGTTGTGCCGGGAACCGAGGCGACGCGATCAGGGACGACCGACGCCGATCCTCAGCCTTGATCGAAGCCGGGGGCAGGTGTTCTAGATGTAGATCCGCGGGGCGTGCGTCCGGCGTACGCTGTCGGTCTGCAGGGGGCTATCTCGCTGACGACAGACAAGTTCGCGTGTCCGCACTGTGGCGCGTGGAAATCGAAGGTCGTCGACTCCCGCCCCGACACGCAAGGCACCCGCTATCTGCGCTGGCGGCACTGTGAGGCGTGTCACCAGCTCTTCGAAACGGCGGAACAGGCGACCGGCCGCACGGTGCCGCTCCATGCGGACGCGGCGACGCCAGGGGTCACCGGTCAGACTTCTAACTGATCCGGCGTCGTCGTCCACGCGAGCACCTTCTCGCGCGATCCCCAGGCATTCGACGGCGCGTGATCCGTCAGAAACCACACGAGCAGCGGGAGCGTCGCCAAGGACCGCGGATCCGCGCGGTGGACGGCCCACTTCAGATCGTTCGCGAGTACGGCCTGCAGAAACCCGCCCGGTAAGATCCCGTCTGCGACGTAGCGCACGAGCCCGTCCCGCAGATGCTGCGGCACGCCGGACCGCGCCAAGTTGGCGACGAGATCCGCGACGAGGCGATCGCGCTGGACGTCGGTGATCTGATCCCACATCGTCATCAGTTCGGCCGCGCTTTCGTCATCAACGGGCCGTCGAAGCCCACGACGGCGCCGTGGCGTTTGATGGACTCGACCATCGCTTCCTTGATCAAGGTGTCGGCGCGCTGTTCGGCAAAATAGGATTCGGCCGTCGCGATCTGCAGTTGCAGCCGGCGCTCGGCCGCGACGATCCACCAGATCACGATCGCGAACCCGCCGCTCGCCGCCGCCAACGGGATCGCGGCGGTGGTGGCGCCCTGCCGCACCGCCGAGGCGAACAGCGCGAGATCCACGACGACAATGATCGCGTTGACACTCAGCGCGACATACAACGACCAGCGGCGGGCGGTCACCATACGCGGGTCAACCGTGCCTGCCCCTGGTTGGCGACGTAGCATTTCCGCGACGGGTCGTACCGCACGGCCGACGGGTGCGCGCGGGTGAACGCGGCCAAATCCTTGGAGGCCTGCGGCGTCGAGATCCCGAACTTCCGCTGCAGATGCTCGCGGTTGAGGAACCCGTAGACGTGGAGCATGTCGGCGATCCAGTCGAGTCGGTACCGCGCGAACCAGTTCACATCTTCCCGCTGCGCACCAGGCGCTCCGTCGCCGCGTCCAAGCTCCCGGGGTCGGCCGGATCGAAGGCTTCAATCGCGGTCGCCATCGCGCGCAGGTTCGCCGGGATCACACTGCCCGATGGCGCGAGGATCACGATCGGCTTGTCGAGGTACACCGCGAGCCCCATCTGAATGATCGGAATCACCTCGTCGACCATCTTGTCGTTCCACAACAGGCAGAACGTCCGCGCGCCACTCAGGCCTTCGTAGTTGCGGCGCGTCGCCTCGCGGAGCGCCCTGTCGATTTTCACAGCGCCTCCAGATCCTTCCGCCGAATCCGCCAGTCGTTAGAAGCGACCGCGTCCAAGAGCCGCCCTCCATCGCTTCATCGTTTCGAGTCCGAGCCGGTACGCATCCTCGGCACTCTCAATCACGATAGTGAAGCGAGCACCAGCGCTGCGCTCACCGCGCTCGACGGCGAACCCGAGTGTCCGTGCCGCGGCCTTGATCGCGCGCCGCTGCATCACGTCGTCGGTGTCGAAGAGCAGCTTCACAGCGCCTCCAAATCCTTCCGCCGAATCCGCCCGCAGGAAAACGACGACGTGTTCGATTCGCGCAAGGCGCAGCACGGGTGCATCGTCAGTCCTCCCGTACTGCGTCGACGGCTGGGGGTGTCACGAGCGCCTGCACCAGCGGCTCCACGCGATCGGTGCAGTCCGCGCAGAGTTCGCCGAGCGTCTTCCGGTCTTCCTGGTCCGTGTCCTGGTTGCCGGCGAGCGAGCGCGGCGTGAAGATCAGTTCGACCTCGTAGAACTTGTCGGGCGTCGTGTCAGACCCGCAGCGGTCGCAGCGGTACGTGATCGTCACAGCGCCTCCAGATCCTTCCGCCGAATCCGCCAGCCCCGCGTCCGGACCGCGGGCAACGTCCCGCGCTTGATCTGGACCCGCAGATACCACGTCGACAACCCGGTGTAGGCCGCCGCCTCGTCGAGGGTCAGGAAGAGCGCCGGGACGGTCGGCCCTGTCGTGGCGGTTGTCGGACCTGTCGGACCGGTCGGGCCGTGCGTGAGCGCCTGCACCACCAGCGCGGCGAGCTGCCGGATCGGGTCGTCGGCGACGGTTTGCAACTGGGAGTTTCCGAGTTGCGCGCCGTGCCCATTCCCGTTCCTGGCCGGACCCGTCTCCAAAAGGCCCGTCTGGACCTCGCCGCGGCCAGCCTGGCGCAAGATCTCGACGTCCGCGGCCCGGTACACCGTCGGAAACCCCGGCCGCTGCTTGGACTGAATGCGCCCGGCGCGCGCGCGTCGCTCGATCGTGCGTTCATCGACGCCGAGGAGTGCCGCCGCTTCGGTCTTCGTGATCCAGCCCTCTTCCCTCATGGCGCGACAGGGTCCGACACCCCGACAGGTCCGACGGTGTCGGGGGTTTCACGTCCCACGAGCTGATCGTGCAATCGGAGCAGCTGGCCCTTCACGGCCCGCCCCGCCGCCGGTGGATCCGGCGCTGCGCATCGTCGGCCGCGAGTTTCCGGATCGCCTCCAGTTCCCGCGCGCGGATCTCATCAGCGGATCGGGCGGCGGCGTCGCGCTGACGGTGTCGACGTCGCCGCCAGGCGCCCACGATCCACCAGCCGGCGACGGCGCCGAGCAACACCATGACGGCCTCGAGCGCGAGATCCATCAGAGACTCGCTGTATCGAGCCACCACGCGACGAAGAACGTGACGCCGCGACCGTTGCCTCGTGGATCCCGCAAGCGCCCTACCACGATCGGATCGCGGCCGGTCTGATTCCGGACGGTGCCCATCTCGTCGAACACTTTGAGGGCCATCGCGCGGGAGGCGGCCTGGAGAATCGCGGGCTTCACGAGGGCGACGGGAAAGTCCGGCGTGTCGTAATCGCCCGAGACGTAGAGATTGACGCGCTCCTTCTTGCCGTCCGGTTTCGTCACGTCGTAGCTCTCGTCGCTCGTGAAGAGTTCCTCGTCGACGTAGCGGCCTTCGCCGGCCGGCAAGAGTTCCGCCCGGGCGGTTTTGTACTCGGGGTTGTAGCTGTACTGCGCCGTCTTCTGCGGTTGCTTCGCGCGCGCCACGCGGACGGCAAACACGTTGATCGGAAAGTTCGGCACGATGAGATACCCGGCCTCGACGGCGGCTTTGATCTTCTCGTAATAGTCCACGCGTTTGGCCGTGCGGTTGAGCGCCGCGGCGACCGTGGTGTGTTTCCAGCCGTGCTCCGTCGCGAGCTCGAGGTTCGTCTCGAGGTCCGCGAGTTCAGCTTTGACTGTGAGGATCTTCCGCGCGCACCAGTCGACGAGGTGCGCTTGCGCGGGCACCATGTCGGCCGGCGTCAACGCGACGAGGGTCAGGTCGTCCGGCTCGCCGGCCCGGCCGCGTCCGTGGTGCCCGCGAATCCACGTCTTGCCCGGTGACACGGCGCCGCCGCACCCACACGCGCACGTCGTCGAGGCGAGCGCCGTGGCGGCGTCGAGGGGCGTGTCGGGTGTCTCGTCCATCTCACTGCCCTCCTTGCGCGGTTGACTCCGGCTTCCACACGTGATGACACCAGGTGCAGAAGAGCGATCCCGGCTGCGTCGCCGAGGCCTTCGCTTTGCCGATCGTTTTACAGTCAGGACACTGCGCGGAGGTGAGCGCCGCGGCGGCTGCGCGGTTCTTCGGCAGCGATTTTCATCATCAGGCGCTGGCCGGCGCGGCGGAGCCCGAGCTTCGAATTGATGGTGGTCATCCGGATCCTGCTTTCCGTTCCCGCTCGGCGCGGCCCTCCGCGATCACGCGTGCGATGCAGTCGGGGTCCCAGGTGCATTTCGGATCGTGGGGACACGTCGACCCGGTCACGCCGTCGGACCGCCGCGGCGCTCGCGTGGGCGCCCGCGCCGATGTCGACGGCGCGCCGCGGAGCTTCGCCTTCCAAAACTCGAAGTCGTTCGCGTAGCGGCTGAGATCCTCGGTGTCCGGGATGGCCGCGAGGATGGCCGCGTAGCGGGCGAACATGCGCGCGTCGAGGTCCGCGTCGGTCTCGCCGGGTTGGCGTGCGAGCTTGCGGCGTTCTTCGAGATGGAACGCCATCGGCACGTGGACGCGTCCGTCGCACCAGGCGTGCGCGCGACCGAACGACGGACACGGCGGCGGTTTCGCGTCTCGCAGCGGCGGCGGCGATTCAGCGGGCGCGGTGGTGGTAGTTCTTATAAGTGGTGGTACGTCGCGCGCGCGGATATGAAGTAGGCGCACGAACCTGTGAACGATCTGCACAGGTTTTTCGCCGTCCGATCGCCAACCTATGAACGATCTGCACAGGTACACCACTAACCTGTGAACGATCTGCACAGGTTGCGCGATCCAACCTATGAACGATCTGCACAGGTTTTTCGCCGTCTGATCGTACGGCGCCGGTGGATCGGCGAAGAGATCGCCGGTCGTGTCGTCCGGCAACGTCGGCCGCGGCCGCGCGCGCCGCTCGACGGATCGCAGGTCCGCGCGCAGCGGTAACGCCGCCGCGACGATCGGCGGCGCGCCGGCGAGGTGCACGATCTGGTAGCGGGCGATCTTGCCGAGCCCCCCATCAAGCACGAGTACTTCTCCAATCGCGACGAGGTCCGGCAGCCGTTTCACCACGGTCCGCAGCGATCGTCGAGCCTGGCTCGCGAGATCGGGCATGCCCACGAACGGCGTCGTGGTCTCCCCCTCCGGGACGAAGTGGGCGATCGCTTCGAAGAGATCGCGGGTGCCGTCCTTCACCGTTGGGTGTGTGCAGCCGCGGACGTACAGCAGCGCGGCGTCGCTCATCGCCGCCCGCTCCGCGCGCGGCCGGGCACCCGCATTTCCCGCAGGCTTGTGTCATAGAAAAAACTTGGGTACGATCTGGCTGTTCCAGCAGCGAGCATCGTCTTCCTTTCGATCCCCTCCGACGCGGCTTCCGCCTCACAAACGAAAGGCCGTGTCGGGGGGTTCCTTCCCTTCCGACGAGCGCCCGCTGGAATCGTGCGCCCTAATCCCGAATCCCGAACCTTGCGCCGTCGATCGCGTGGTGGCCCCGCACGGGATCGCGGATCGTGCCTTACACGCCGTCGCCGATGGTGTCCTCCTCCTCGTCGTCGTCGAGATCGTCGTCGTCGTCGTCCTGTTCTTCGGCCTCGTCTGCGTCGCCGAAGTCGTCCGCCGCGTCGTCGTCGCCCATCGTCAGTGCCTCTCGTCGTCCAATAACTCCGCCTGGCGTTTGGCGGTCATCTGGATCTTTTGCTCGACGGGCCGGTGCCGGCGGCGCCAGATCCAGACGAGCACCAAGCCCGTGGCCCCGACGATCGCGCCCGCGGTGAAGTCGTTCAAATACGTGTCTCGCGCGTGGGCGAGTCACAGTACGGCGCGCCCTTAGCTACCGCGACGGCCGCCGGATGACGGAGGCCCACGCCGTTAGTGCGCCGAGCCATTCCACACGACCTCGAATTCATCCTCGCGATCCTTCCCGTCAGGGCGCCTCCTTCGCCGCGGTCGATCGGCCCGGCAGACTGAACTGCCGACTATGCGTGATGCCCGTGGCGACGACCGCGCCGCTTTTCAGGAGCGGTTTGATCTGATACCGCAGCGTGGCGGTCGACACCTTGAGCGCCTTCGCGAGATCGCCTGGACTCCGCGGACTCTTCGCGCGCAGCGCCGTGAGAATCCCCGCGCCGTGGGTCGTCACGTCAGGGAGGCTCCGACGCGCTGGCCCGCGCTTTGCTCGTTCGTTCGTTCGTTCGTTCGTTCGTTCCGCCTCACGGCTTTTTTCGATCGACGGGGAGACGCGTCCTCGTCGGCAAGCGGCCGCAGCGACTCGATCGCCCGGAGCAACTCGCCGCGGCGCTGCTCGATCGCCTCGACTTCCTGTTCCAGGATCGCGATCGTTTTCAGCACCGCGCTGCTCATCCTCAGCTCCGGATCAACGGTTCCGCCGTCCGAATCCAGTCCCGCAGGTCGACGCGGGTCTGGGGATTGGTCAGTAGGTCGTAGGCCTCGCACAGCAACTGCTGCACGACGTCGAACTTCCGCGCGTCGGCGAGGCGCTCGTCGGCGTGCGCCTGTTTGAGCGTGGCCAGTTCGACGGGGTCGGGCATCAGGACGCCTCATCCAGGATCGGGGCCTGCAGTTCGCGCCGGCCGGCTGCGGTGACATAGAACCGGGGCGGCGCGTCCGGATCGTCGTACGTCAGGTGCACGAGGCCTTCCCGGAGCAAGCGGCACACGTCGTCGACGAGCTCGGCTTCCGTCAGTCGCGCCGGTTTGGTATCCTCAGACTCGCGCATGGCGGAACGGGTCCTCCGAGCCTGTTCTGGTGTCCGTGCTGCCCCAGAGGTCGCGGGTGCGAAACGGGTGCGGCATCGCGCTCGCGGCCTCTGCCCTTCCCCGGTAACTACCCCCTAACTACCCGGTAACAATTCACGACGACGAGGATCCTTCGCGAATGGTCACGCCGGGTTGATCCGTCGATAGCCGTACTGCGTTTGTCGCGACGCGGGTTCCTCCACTGACGGCGCCGGAAACAACAGCCGCGCGCGCTCGTAGCAGCGGCCGAGTTCCTCGACGGCGAAGCGCCCTTGTCGCTGCGCGGGCACCATCAGCGCCGGGACCCGCTCTCGACGGAGGCTTCCACTTCCGCGCGCGTCGCGCTGCGCCCCTGACACCACCACGTCACGGCGATCGGCGCGCCGACCGTGATCAAGGGCTTCCCCTGCCCGTCATTCCAGACTTCGTAACTGCGCGTGATCCACAAACAGACGACGCCCGGATTCCGTCGCAAGCCCACGCCGCCCGGCTCGACGGCGTCCGCCGGGATGTCATTCTCGCGGCGGACCATCGCGGGATTCGAGAGGAACGGACAATTCCGGATCGACCATTCGGCGCACTCGCGGTGCGACGGTGGCTCACTGATCGTCCGCGTGATTGCGCACATCGGGCCGATCGAGAACGCGAGCCAGCCGCCGAGTTTCTCGCCGCAGACCCAGCAGCGTTTCTCTGTCACCGCGCGGACGAACTTGCGCGCATCGACGGCGCGAAATTCCGGCACCGTCTCGGGGCCGTCGGGCCCATCAACCCACGCGACGAACCACGGGACGGGATAGCCGCGCGCGTCGACGCGCAGGTGTTGCAGGCGCGGCGGGAGGACTTCGAGGTCGGGTCTGAGGTCCATCACTTCGCCTCGAGGCCGGACGCGGTAGATCCTGTCGATCGGAGAGTCGCGCCCGGTGCGACGCGCGTCTCAGTCCGGTCGTCTTTCTTCGACGCTTGCGCCGTGAACCCCTCCCGACTCGCGGACGTCCACCACGACGTCGTCGGCGCCGGCGGCTTGGCGGCATGCGGCTGCGCGATCACGGTCTGCGCATCGGGGATCCGTGGCGGCTGATAGCTCGCGAGCGCCCACTGCCGATCGGTTAACCGTTTGCCGACGACCTTGACCACCCCGCGCAGTCGCAGCGCTTGCAGCTCGCGATAGATCACGGTCTCGGGAATGTGGAGGGCTTCGCGGAGCTGCCACTTCTGCCGCGGGGCTGGTTGGAGCGCGAGCAGGATCGCGTTCTGGATCGCCACGTGATCGACGACCACGAGCTGATCGGCGGGATCGCGGTACGTGTCGCCGGGCCTCGCACTCGTGCCGGGGAGCTTCGGCGATCGCACCGGGGGGCGCGTCACGCCGCGGCCTCCCCGATCCGCAACACCACCGGCGCCCGGGCCAAATAGATCATCGTCAAGGCCCGGGCGAAGGCCGTCGGGAACGTCACGACCTGGACATAGTCGGTCGCCAGATCCGTGATGAAGAGGAGGAACATCAGGCGCTCCGGGCCTTCCCCAGATCCGCCTTCGCCATGCGCATCGGCGGCTGGTGACGCCACTGCCCTGACAAGTACCGATCGACCAGGTCCGCGCGAAAGCGCATACAGCGGCCGACCCGCGGTTGGAGTTCTTCGAGGAACGGCAGCTCGCCGGCCTTCCGCAAGGTGAAGAACGTCCGGCGCGGCATGTTGAGCAGCTCGGGGCTGAGGAGTTGCTTGAGCGTGTAACAGCGCGGGGAGGGGCCGGTCATGCGACCTTCAAGAACAACTGGCCGATCTTCCGCTTCAGGACGCGGGCCAGGGCTCGCTGTTCGTCCTCGCTCGCCTCTCGGTGCCCGTTGATGATGTGACTGAGCCGGGTGTGGTGGATGCCGGCGGCCGCGGCCACTTCGAACTGGGTCAGGCCGCTCTCGACGATCGCGATCTTCAGGGCCAGATTCTTGGGCATATGCGTTGTAGGAGGGAAATATATATTGCTGTATAGTAACTGTCAACATCATGTTGTACGAAGTGATTTATGAGCGTAATTCAGCTTGAATTCACGCCCGACGGCGTCGGTCCCTTGCTACCGTCGTTCTCGGTGGACACGAATTCTTCCTTACGGCAACGGGCGTTGCGCCTCGTCAAGCATGGGGTCAGCCAGAAAGTGTTGGCGGGCAAGATGGGGATGCAACCCGGCACGTTCAGCCGATGGCTGCGCGAGAAGGACGGGATCGGCCCCGCGTCCACCGTGGCGCTCGACGGGTTCAACGCGTACGTCCGTGAATTGGCGGACGCGCTGGCGGACGAACCCGAACAGCGCGCACCCAAGCGATCGGTCGGCTAATCCTCCTGAGCGATCACTTTCCGTTCTGGGCGCCCTGCAGCTACGAACTGCACCGGCGTCGGTGTTACCCGCGGCTCTGTCTCCTCGTTCACCCATCGGCTAGTTGAAAGTCTCAGATGAAGATCCTGTTCTCGGCCCTCACGATCGTCGTCGCCCTCCTGCCCTCCCTCCGCGCCGCACAAGCGCCCGCCGCGGTCCCGCCGGGTCCCACGATGGAGGAAACCAAAACCTGGCTGGAATCGGAGGGTCGTGCGTTGATGCGCGCACGCGGGATCCAGCAGGATCGTCCGCGCTTGAGAGTGTCCACGGGCGAGGAGCACGTCGACACGCTGACCCTCACCGATTGCCGCCTCACGTGGCACGCGCTGCGGACGATTGAGACGATCACCGTCACCGCGCGCGGATCGGTCACCACCGGCGCGGCGAACTGGACGGACGTCCGCCTAGACCTGCAGGACCTGAACCCGAGCAGCAGTGGGGTCCAACCGGAAACCTTGTTCACCGACGCGCCGATTTACGCGGTGCGGCTCGTCATTCGCGATCCCCGAACGGCCACCAGCACCGCCTCCATCGACAACGGCAATCCGCAGGTGCTGCCGGCGGTCATCGTGCGCGCGCAGACGGCCGAAGACGGCCAGCGCATCGCGAACGCCATCAAACGCGCCGCGGTCTTGTGCGGGGCCACAACGGGCGGCACCGTCTTCTAGTCATGCCCCGCCGCAAACTGATCGGCATTCATCGGCGCCGCAAAGGCTGGCGCGTGGAGGTCCGCGTCCACCGGACGCTGTACACCAAACAGTTCCCGCTCGACACGCCCATCAGTGAGATGCGCGCGTGGCGGGAGGACCAGGTCGACCGGTTCAGCCGCACGCGGACGAGCGCCGGATCCTTTAGCGCCGACATCGACACGTACCTCGGGCGCGTCGCCGCGATGCCGACCTACCACCAGCGCGCGGCCCATCTCGCCTTGTGGGCGCACGAGCTCGGGCGCGATCGCCCGCGGCGCTCCATCACCGCGGAGGAAATCGACGTCGTGCTGCAGGGGTGGCTCGAGACCCTCGCGCCGGCGACCGTCCGCAAGCGGCGCACCGCGCTGCAATCGTTCTTCCAGAAAATGAACGGGAAGAAATCAACGGATCCGAATCCCGTGAAGGCGACCGACACTCCGGCCGCGCCGAAAGCCGAGGCGCGCGCGCTCGACTACCATCGGATCGCCGCCGCGATCGCCGCGATGCCGACGCACCGCGCCACGAAGAAGGGGCGCCCGCCCCGCCTGAGCCTGGCGCCGATCCGCGTGCGCGTCCTGGCCTACACCGGGATCCCGCCGGGGATTCTCAAGCGCGTCGGGCCGACCGATCTGCAGCTCACGGCCGGGACCGTGCGGGTCGTGCCGCGCCACAAAGGCGCCGGCGTCGAAGCGCGCACCCTGACCCTCACCGCCGAAGGGCTCGCCGCCTTCAAAGCGTTTCACGCGGCGCACGCCTACGGCCCGTTCGTGACCGAGTCGCTCAACCGCGCCTTCAAACGCGGCTGTAAAACCGCGGGGCTCGATCCGGCCACGGTCCACCTCTACGACCTCCGGCACAGCTTCCTGACGGCGCTCTATCAGGTGACGCGCGATCTGGCGACGGTCGGGCGGCTGGGGCTGCACGCCGAAGGCTCACGCGTGACGGCGCGGTATGCGAAGGGCGCCGACCAGGCCGTCGATGCGGCGGCCGCGGCGGCGCTCAGTCAGTTCCTCGCGACGTCGCGGCAGTTGTCGCTGAAGCTGGCGACTTAGGGATCGCGGTGGACTGGTCGGTGGACTTTCGCGTCGCCAACGGCTCGTTTTCGCATCGAACGGCACTCATCGACGCGCCGACCCGGGACGCGGCGGCGGCGGCAATTGCGGCATATGTGGGGGTTACGCGCGCGCGCCGTCGGCACGGGTGGGGTACGTCCCCAGCGGGATTCGAACCCGCGTTTTGGCCTTGAAAGGGCCACACCTTGCCCTCGTGTACCGCAGTGGACGAGCGGCGCGGTGGACTGCGGCGGGTGACCTACTTGGCGCCAACGGGGGCGAGGCGTAGACTCTCCAGCCGTGCACCGCGCGCGTCCTGCCGCGGTCCCTCCAGGAGGCTGATCCCCATGAGTCTCAAGGCCCGCCAGAAAGCCGCCCAGCGTACCGAGGACACCATCGCCGCCGCCGCCGCGTCGTCGCCCAACCGCGCCTCGTGGGCGCCGCCCTTCCCGATCCCGATTCACGGGGTCGTCGACGGCGAACCCGCGCGGTTGATCATGCTCGGCGATCAGCCGGGGAGCTCGCCCGTCTACCTCTGTGTGGATGAGGACGGGAACAGCGCGATCGTGCCGCTCGTCGATGTGACGATCACGGATGGGGCGTTCCTGCCGTTGCGGGTGAAACGCACGAAGTAGGTCACGGGAGGCCGGCGAGCGAACGCCGCGATCTTGAGCGCGAGCGCCTGGAGGAGCGAGAACGGCAGCGTGAGGCTGCGGTCCTTCAGCTCCGTCTTGAGCTTGCGCCAGACGCGGTCGTTGCGCACGGTGTCGAGAAAATCGTGGCCCTGCCAGGTGATCGACAGCGGGAGCGCGGTCGGACTCGCGTCGCCCAGCCCGGTGATCTCGCTGGCCGTCACGAGGTCGCCCTGGGCCATCAGCCACACGTGATGGCCGATCACGTCCTGGTCGTACTTGGCGATCGTGAACGGGTGTGGCGCGAAGCCCGCCGCGTGCGCCTCCATCGTCAACAGGATCGCCCGCACGAGCTCCATGTCTCGCTTCATGGGCTGCAGTCTACAGCCGCACGAAGATCACCGGATAGGTGCCGTCGATGTACTTCACGCCGCCGAGGGTGAACCAGGCCGTGCCCTCGATCCGGTAGACGCAGTGCGTCACCGCGAAGTGCGTCGCGAAGGACAAACAGATCCCGTTGCGCACGTCGTAGCGGGTGGCTTGGTTCTCGCGCGGTTCGAGGTGATGCGCCTCGGCCCGATCGGGATCGAGCCGGCGCGCACTGACGACGCGCTTCCCCGTCCGTCGGTCCGTCCACTGATCGCGGGTCTTCACGGCGAGCGCCCACGCCCGGAGCTGCTGCGCGTCGAGCAGGCGTTTCGCTTTGTTCGCGATCGCGCGCGCGAGCTTCGTCGCGGGCTTCGGGATCGCGCGGGGCTTGGCGTGGAGCTCGGCGAGGGTCGCGAGGTGATCGACGCGGCGGCGGGTCATCGGGAAACCTCAGGCTTCCTATTCCCATGTCGCCGCTGCGCTTCTTCGCAGTCCAACCGATTGCCTGACCAGCCATCGAAATGGAACGATGCGCGCACGCCGCAGCGATCACACGGACGCGCGTTGTCCTCGGCCGTCAGATCCTGGAACCGCTCCGGCACCGCGACCGCCGCGGGGGCGAGGGCCAGGCGGCGCTGGCTCGCGTGTTTGGTTCTCATGGTCCGCCTTCGGCCTTCGCGATCGCGCCGGTGATCAGCTGCATCTCGGGCGACTGCTGATAGAGGGTCCACAGCTCCGCCTCGTCGACGGTGTGCCCGAACCCGTGCCAGATCCGGATCGCCTTGGCGGCGATCTTGAGCGCGTCGAGCAGCTCCGGCGCGGCGGCAATCAACGCGGCGTTCGCCTGGTCGCCGATCTTTACCGGGCAGATCACTTTCGTGCCCTGCCCGACCTTCGCGTACACCGCGATGTATTCCTGCGTCGAGTCGATCATCGTGGCCCACGGGCCGGGCGTGTGTCCGTCGCGCAGCTGAATCTTCCTCGCCATTTAAGCCACATCCTTGACGGTGGTCAGGTCCACTTTCAGAAACGCTTTCGCCATCGTCCGGATCTCCTCCGCCGTCGTCCAGCGATCGCGGCGGTCGGAACATTCGTCGCACCACACCGATCGATCGTGCTCGCCTCTCGAATAATCCACCCCGCAGTCGTGGCACGAGGCGTTGGTCGGTCGCGCCTCGTACGCGTCGGGATCGGGTTCGTCCGTCCAGGCGTAGCTCATGATCGATCCTCGAGGGCGAGCATGCGATCGACGCACGGCGCGCAGATCCCGTGGCTGATGCGGCCCGGCGCCTGGCGGTGGAGCTGCTCGAGCGTCACGCGGGGCGTGCACCAGGCACAGACGAGGGTGAGGGACGGCGCCGCGGGCGGCAACCCGGCCAGCAAGATCTCGGCGTAGCGGAGGACGTCGAGAGTGAGGACCTTCGGGACCATGTGAGAGCCTTCCTTCGTTCGAGGGCAAGGCTCCCAGTAGAATCTGGCAGCCCGCTCAACTGAGTACGACGGTTGACGGGTTAGGCGTCGGTCGGTGTTACTAGCACCGGGCGGCGCCGCTTCTCTGACTCTGACTGCTAAGCCTACCACTTGACCCCCTCAAGCGCAAGCGGGTATGATTCGCCACGATGAAGAAGCGTCTATCGGCCGACGCGCTGGCGTACTTCCGGGAACAAGGCGCCCGCGGCGGAAAGATTGGTGGCAAACGGGCGGCGGCGCTCCTCTCCCCCGCCGAGCGGAAAGCGCGTGCGTCGAAAGGTGGCCAGGCCACCGCCCGGGCGAAGAAGCACGCGAAGAAAGCCTGATGCCTGAGTCCCCCGACTTCGATCAGATCGCGCGCGAACTATCGCTGGGCCTCGCCGTCCTCGGCGTGGCGGCGTACCGCGAGGCCTTCGCCAAGGATCTCGCCGAGCAACTCCGTCAGGTCTGGAACGCCCGCGGCGCCGCGGACCTCGCGAAGGTGGATGCCGAGATGGCCGCGTCGGCCGGGCACCCGCACGCGAAGAATCTCGATCGCGCGCTCCGGAGCCTGGACCGCTAGGGGACTTCCAGCAGATACACGGTGCCTCGCACCATGTAGCAGGCGACGCGGCCGGACGGATCGAGGGAGGCTTTCACGCGCTGGTCGTACTCGGTCCCCGCGTGCGCGCCATGTTCCACGAGCGGCGTCACGCCCGATCCGTCGAGCGCCACCAGGCTGATGTGCGTGTCGCTGCTCCAGAGGCACCGATCGCCACGCACCGAGACGTAGCCCATTCCCCAGGTGCTGAAGAGGATCACGCGCGCACCGGTCTCCAGGTCCATCCGCACGCACGCCCCGATCTGATCGTCCTCCCCGACGACGAACCCGGCCCCCATGTCGGCGTGCCCGATCGCACCGTCCTCATCGCGCAGCCAGCGATCCGTGCCGCGCGCAAAATCGATGATGCGGTTGTCGAGGCGGGGCTTGTCGCGCTGAAAAGTTTCCTTAATCAACAGGAACCGGCCCGTGGCATCGATCGCGGATTCGTCGAGCTCGCCCTCGGCCCGGTAGAAGCGCTGCGCCTGCCAGCTGCCCACGACCGTGCCGATGGGCTGATACGGCCCCTCCGTGGTGAGTTGCCGCACCGTGGCCGAGTAGAACGAGCCGTCCTCGCTCGCATGCGGCTGCCAGAGATCACAGCCGGGATGGGTCTCGCTGATGTCGAGCACCACCTCGTCTTGACCGGGCTCGGTCGGCCCCACGCGGCGCAGTCTCGGCCCGTCGAGCACGATCAACCGGCCCTCACGGTCCCAGAACCAGCCTTCCCCTTCGCCCGTGTACGTCAGCAGCGCGCCGAGGCGGTCGACGGATCGTGATCCGATGTCGACGCGCCAGAAATGCACCGTGCCGTCCGCCTGGCCGTTGAACACCACGACGGCGCCGTCGCGCACGACCGCATTGGCCCAGTACGAATATTGGCGGCGCTTCAGGTCGCCGTCGCGCTCGTCGGTCACTCGGAAGGGGGTCAGCATGGAGGGGGTCCTCTACGAGTCGTCGGCGCCGTACATCAGGTTCTGCGCGATGCGCCGCGCCCAGCCCTTCCCCGCGGTCGGCCAGTTCTTCAGGCGCGTCAGGAAGTCGAGCCGTTCGCCGCACAGCCGCATGATGCAATCCGATTCGCTCATCGCCGCGGCCGCCGCCTGACTGACGGGGCCCCAGTGGCCATCGTCCGCGACGCCGACGGCACTCTGGAGGTACCGGACCGCCGTCTCGATCCCGGAGTGGACCGCGAAATCGAAGAGCTGAAACGCGACGCCGTCCGGCAACGTGTCGGCGTGGATCCGCTGCCAGAAGTCGGCGAAGTAGATCCGCTTGGCGTCGAGGCGGGTCAGGCCTTTGATGTCGACGGCCGGGTACGATCGTTTCGAGATCCCCCAGTGCGTCTCGCCGCCGGGATCGCCCTGGCCGTCGGTGTAGCCGCCTTCGTGGCCCATCAACCGATCGAACGCGACGTCGAACGTCATGCCGCGGGCGGACTCGCGATCAAGGCCGGCACCGCGGGCAGCGCCGCCTGCGCCGTCTCCACCGCGTGGATCGAGGTGATGACCGCATCGATCCCATGCCCGGCGGCCTCGACCGCGAGCGCCGGATCGATCGTGCCGGGCTTGAGCGTGTTCAAGACGTGTGCGCCCTGCTCGACCTCGTGGAGCACGATCGCTTTCTTCTCGGGCCCGGTCTTGCCGGGCATCTGCTGCGCCTCGGCGATGCCTTTGATCATCACCGGGATGAGTGGCGCCAACACCGCGCCGCCCGGCGTCACCATGAGAATCACCGGGGCCACGGCGCCGAGAATCGCCAAGAATTTCCCGAAGTCAAATCCCATGTCGGTCTCTCTCCCTCTGTGTGTCGGGTGTTCTTCGCGCCATTCTTCGCGGCGGACGATCTGCGCCAACGTGGTGAGCGTGATCGTCCGGCCGCCGGCACGTTGCCAACTGGCGATCAGCTGCAGCAACCGCTGCGTCGGGCGCTCGTCGACGGGGCCGCGTCTCACAGCGGATCGCCGTCCGGCCGGCGCGCGCCGTTCCCGTATCCGCTCATCCCTTTCCCGTTGTAGCTCGTCGTGCAGGTCAGCAGGTACCCGACCAGGTCGCCTTCGTCTTCCGAACAGCGGCCGTCGAACTGATCTTGCGCGGTACTTTCGAACGCCACGAGCGCGAAGTCTTTCTCGCCGCCGCCGCGCCGCGAGCGCCCCATGTTGCCCTTGCCCGTGTGGCCGCTGAACGGATCGAGCGTGTCCTTCATCTTGTCTTGGTAGAGCTGCGGATCCGTGCGGGCCATCGTCGTGTTGCCTTGATGATGCCCGCCGGTCAGGTACGGCTGCATCGCCGCCCACCAGGTGAACCGATCCACGACGTTGATCGAGCCGTATTCGTCGGTCCAGATTTCGCCGCCGGTCTTCCACCACGCCAACGCTTCGTTCATGTAGTGCGCGAACAGCGGAACGTCCTGGGGCAGCTTCTCGGCAATGTACTTAATGATCTCGATCAGCTGGTTCCCTGGAGCGTTGTACTTGTCGAGCTGCCAGCCGATGCAGGAATGGTCGATGACGCCAGCCTCGAGCAGCTCGTCGATGATCCGATCCAGCTTCTCTTTCCAGAACGCCACGTCCTGCCGAAAGACGTGGCCCCACTCCTCGCAGAGGAACCACTCGTCGGCGAACAGGCCGTAGTCGCCTTGCGCCCTCTTCGAGAGTTCGATGTGATCGCGAACAGAATGCCCGTAGAAGATCGAGTGCCCAATTGAGCGCTGCAGGTGCGTGAAGCCGTCCTCGGCATACTGCTGGAGGTAGCGCTTCTGATTGTCGAGCGGGTAGTTGTCGAGCAACGCGGCCATCATCACGTCCGAGCTTCCGCCGGGCACGAGCGGCGCGCCGGGCATCTGCAGGCCGCAGAAGTTCCCCCGATAGAACGCGAGCGTCCGCGGCGGCGGCGGCACAAACGGCAACACGTGGTCATAGGTCACCGGCGCCGGGAACGGCCCCAGCGGCGCGCGGCGAATCGGCGTGAGGGTCGGTGCCGGTGGTCCCTCCGGCAATCCGTCAGCGACGCCGAAGACTCACCGGGAGCGGCGGGCCTTGCAGGTTCGGGCGGGAGTAGACGCCGACGTACGGATGAAAGCCGTCCGCCTCGACGCGCACCGTGACGGCGTCGATCGTGGCGATCCCGTCCGCGTCGGTGATCGCCGGCGTCGTCGTCGAGTCGTCGACCTTCGTGCCGCCGCTGCCGAGCGCGACGCGCGCGCCGGCGATCGGGGGCCACGTCTCCTCCGCCGTCCCGTCGTCCTGGTGCGCGCGCACGACGATGCGCAGGCCGAGATCCATCATCGACTCCTTGGCCGCCGTCGGCGGATCCGCGATCGAGCCTCGTCTGTCTGACGTCGTGACCCGGCTCACGGGGTCCGCGACGCCGCCAGTTTCGCCTCGTACGCGGCAATCACTTGCGGGGTCCATTCCAGCTGCGCGTGGGCCCGCACCCGCGCGGACGTCACGGTCGGGAGCGGCGTCGTGGGGACGAAGGCTTCGCGTTGATAGCGTTCCCCGATCACCGTGCCGTCGTCGTCCAGCACCCGCAGCACCCGGCGCACCTGAATCACGCCGTCTTCGAGGATCTCGATTTTGTCGATCACTAACTGTTTCGTGATAGCCATTGGTTAGGCACTCGCGCGATAGATCGCCGTGAAGCGGACGATCAAGGTGGACAAATCCGAGTTGAGTAGCGACGCGCCGGTCAGCTTGTAGAACAACACCTGGGTCCCGCCGCTCGTCACCAACCCGCGGAAATCGGCGCTGTAATTCGAGTAGTTGATCATCGCCCCCGACGCGTTCGTCGTTTGGTTCGTGAACGGCAGGCCGCTGATCGTGGCTTGACTGCCGTTCGCCGTGGACGGGTAGGTGATGTCGGCGGCGGCGTTGACGATTTGCCCCACCTTCACGTACTGAGCGGTGCTCACGGTCAGCGACAGCGAGGCCCCGCTCCCATCGGTCGGCGTCCACGTCCCTTCTTCGTAATCGTCCAGCGTGTTGGCGTCGGCCGAGGGCACCTGCGTCGCGGGGAACTTGAGTTGCCCGCCCGTGAGCGTGAGGAGCGCGCCAACGGTCGTGGCGCCGGACACGGTGCCGCCGGCGAGCGGCAGGAGGAGCGCCAGCGCCGTATCGATCTGATCGTAGAGCGTGGTTTTGTACGCGTTGTTCCAGACGGTCCCGGTCGTGCCGGATCCGTCGTCATCGGTCATCGCCGTGCGTGAAATCGTGACAGCCATCGAGACTCCTTACCGGCGTTGATACACGTCGTCGAGTGAGACGCGCGCGGCGGCCGCGGTCGCGAGAAAGTCCGGATGCCGCGCGGACGCGAAGTTGGTGATCGTGACCGTCTGGATCACGAAGTCGTCGGTGACACTGGTCGGCGCGCCTAAATTGATGGGGACTTGCCGCCCCGCGCGCGTGTTCTGATCCCGCACGAGGTAGGTGATCGTGACGTCCTCGGCCCCGTGGGTCGCCACGTACGCCGTCCCCAGCGCGGTCGCTTCGGTGAGCGCCAGGCGGCGATCCTGGAGCACCGCTTCCTTGATCCCGGCGCCGCCGAAGCGCGTCGCGTACGCCGCCTGCCCCACCAGATCGTCGACGGTGACCCAGAGGTTGACGGGATCGCCTTTGAGGATGGCGAAGGCGATCGATCCCGCGCCGCTCGCCGGAATCCCGGTGAGGGCCGGCGCGGCCGTGACGGTCGAGTTGTAGCCGATCGACGCGACGATCGCGCCCGGTCCGCTCGCGGGAATGCCGGTGAGCTGGCTCCCGGTTTTCCCGGTGTACCGAATCACCTGCGTGCCGTTGCCGATGACGGCCCAGCCGCCGCCGGTCTTGAACGCGCCCGTCCCCGCGACGACGAGGGCCGTCGACCCCGCCAGCGTTTGCCCGGCGGGTTGCGCGAGCCCTGACGCGTCCGACGTCGGCACGTTGGCGCCCAGACTCCCGTCGGCCATCGTGATCGTGTAAGTCGAGGTGGTGTTGTCTGCGATCGTGGCGACGAACTTGAGTTGCGCCGCGCCGGCGGCCGACATGTACACGTTGCGGCTGGTGACGAGGGTCGCGAAGCCGATCGGAATGCCCGTGAGCGCGATCTGATTCGCGGTGGCCGTGTTCGCGACCGGCACATTCGCGCCGAGACTCGCATCGGTCACGGTGTCGGTGTAGGTCGTCGTCGTGTTGTCGGCCAGCGTCGTGACGAGTTTCAGTTGCGCGCCGCCCGCGGCCGTGCGGTAAATCTTGCGCTGCGTCACGAGCGCGCCGCCGGTCGGAATGGCGGTCAACGGGATCCGCTGCAGGTACGCCGTGTTCGTCGCCGGCGCCGCGGCGCCGAGGCTCGCGTTCGCCGTCGTGTCGGTGTAGGTCGTTGTGGCGACGGCGAGACTCGTGACGAGCTTCAAGCCCGCGCCGCCGGACCGGCGATAGAGATTCTTGCTCGTGATGTTCGCGTCGCTCGGGACCGGAATGGCGGTCAATGGCACTTGCTGCCGAGCGGCCGCGGCGACCGTGGCGGTGTTGGCCCCGGGCGGCGATCCCGCCGTGACGGACACCGCGACCGTCTGCCCCGTCGTGCTGTTGGCGAGCCCGTAATAGCCGATCCAGGAGCCATTGACGTTGACGTACACCCGCTTGGACGTCACGTTGCCGTCGGACGAGACCGGTAAGCCCGTGACGAGAATGTGCCGGGGTTGCGTGGGATGGTTGGAGGCGATCGCCACGACCGTGTTACTCGCGGCGCCTGGCGTCGTTTCCCCGGCGCCGCCGAGGTACGTCTCCACCACGTACACCGCATCGCCCACCGCAAAGACGCTCGTCGAGTTCGTGGGATCCGTCGAGTTCGCGGCGGATCCGCTGCCGCTCGGCGCACTGATGGTGTACGCGCCCGTGGTCGACGTCGTCACCTGCCCACTGATCGGACTCGGCGTGGTTTCCCCGATGCTCGTCACGTAGGTGATCGCGTAGTCGTGAGGGCCGTCGTCGACCCCTGATCCGCTCGTCGGGGTCCCTGGGGTCGGCGCGCTCGCCGGCGCCGTCGTCAGGCCCGTCGCTTTCGTGACACTCGCCCCGGCCGTCGTCTCGCCGCTCGACGTGACGAACGTCACCGCGTAGTCGTGACTCCCGGCGTTCGGCCCCGTGCCGATCGTGGGCGTCCCCGCGGCCGGCGCATCCGTCGGCGCCGCGACGACGCCCACCGTGATCGCCGCCGTCGGCCCCGGCAGACTTTCGCCCGCGGCCGTGACAAAGGTGATCGCGATCAGGTGCGCGCCGTCCGTCACGCCCGCCCCGCCTGCCAAGGTCGCCACGGGGGGACTCGACGGCGCCGCGCCGGTGCCCACCAAGCCGCCGCCGCCGCCCAGATCCCGCCCGGTGTAGGTGATGTGCGTCGGCCCTTGCGGGCCGCTCTTCACGGTGCCGCCGGTCTCCTGATACCACTCGGCGTTGGTGACCGGCAGGATCGTCTCCCCCGCCGCGACGGCCGCGAACGCGTCGCCGCCGCCGGCCTCCACATAGACGCGCGTGATCCAGGGACTCGGGTCGCGCGCGACGGCGAACGATTCGAGTGAATGCCCGCCCTGCGCCGTGATCGGTTGGACGGTGTTCAAGACCGTCGGCGCCGTCCCGCTCGTGTCCGCGGTCGGGAAGAGCCGCACGACCTTGTGATAGTCACACTTCCAATCGCCCGTCGCCGATCCGCGCTTCACCAGGCGCGCGAGGACCGCGGGGAGCGGTTCGTTGGTGGCCGTGAATTCGTCGATGTCGGCAAAGCCCGTTTCGACGACGCAGGTGTAGCCCGGCGCGTAGGTCGCGATCAGCTCGGCGGCGATCGCCGCGACGGTCGTGTACCAGCGGCCCGTCACGAGCAGGGCCTGCAGGCCCCACGTGTAGTCGATGCAGGACGCGGAGAAGACCCGATTGGCCGGCGTGCCGACGTAACTTTGCGTGGTCGGCAGCACCGTGCCGGCGAAGATCCGATCGAGATTATTTTGCGAGCCGAGCGTGATCACGACGTCGGTGCCGCCGGTCAGCGTGAAGCCTTTCGCGCGGAACGTGGCGCGGCTCGGCTCCTGGCCGTTCACGTCCGTGATCGCGAGCGAGTCGTCCAGGATCAGCTCGGTGGCGACCGCGCGCGCCGTCGCGTAGTGCACGCCGGCGAGCGCCACGAACACCTTCGACGAGTGATAGTTCGATCGGGTCGCGCCGGACCGCATCACGCCGGCGAGCGCATAGAGCGGCACGCGCACGCCCTGCAGGAGCGGCCAGCCCGATCGCCCGGCGCCGGACCGCAGGATCCCGGCCCGGGCCGACGTGATCGCGAGGTCCGTGCCGGAGATGCCCATTTAGAGGACCTGCCCGCGACTGCGCGCGTCGTCGACGAGCGCCTGCTTGACGACCCGCGCGAGGTCGTACGAGGTCCCGAGGAGGTTGCCGGCGACGTGGACGTGGACGACGGTGCCGCCGCCGCCCCGCGATCCGCTCGGATAGATGTCCGCGCCCGGCGGCACGTACATGGTTTCGGCGCCGCGCTCGCCCACGGTCGACCACCCGCCCGGCGCGTTGCGGACACCCGCCGCGTAGTGGAAGAAGACGCCCGACGGCCCCCCATACAACCCGGGGTTGGGGTTGTGGGCGGGCGGGGCGCCCATGTAGGCGGGCGTCGGCGTGCCGCCGGAGCCGGCGCCCGTCCCGAACGGGCCCGACACGCCCCACGCGCCGGGATTGCTGTCGCGATCGGTGCCCCACCCGGCCGGCACGTTCGAGGCCGCGGGGGCCGCGATCGGCGCCTGCCCGGCCATGATGCGCTCGATGTTCTGCTCGAGCAGGGAGGTCGACGCGAGGATGTGCGCGGCTTTCTTGTCCGCCAGCGCCATGATCGCTTGCGCCGTGCGGGCGTTCTGCTCTTCGGATCCTTTGAGGGCGCGCACTTCGGCGTCGGCGGTTTCGCGAATCTTCAGGATTTGATAGTCGGCCGTGCTCAGGGTGCTCTGTCGCACGAAATCCTGCAGCGCGGCGGTCGCCGACCGCTCTTCGCCCAGCCCGGCCAGCACGGTCGCGTTGACGTCCGCGAGCTTCTTTTTTCGCTGCTCGGCGTCCGCGTCGCGGTGCTTCCAGCCTTCGTGGATGAGCATCACCTCGAGATCGAACGCGGCGGTCTGGGCCTTCATCTCGTCGTCGAGCCAGACTTTCAGCGCGGCCGCGCGCTCCTTCTCGGCCGTCTCGCGATCCTTCGTCGCTTTGGTGGCGGCCTGCGTGCGATTGATGTACGTCTCGATGACCTGCACGGTCGTGTGCGTGAACGCGGCGATCTTGTCGTGGCTGGTCCCGAGCGCGAGGCCCGCGTCAATATCCTTGCGCTGCGCGTCGGTGAGCTTCGAGACGGCGGCTTCGGCTGCGGCGAGCTGCGCGGTGAGGGGCCCGAGGTTGGTGCGCGCCGCTTCGGCGTTGTGGTCCTTGAGCCACTTCGTCATCAACTCGAGCGCTTGCGCGGCACTGGTCGCGCGCACGCCTGTTTTTTCGAACGCCAACTGAATCGCGTCCGCCTGCGCGCCGGCGGCTTCCTTCGACGCGTCCTTGAACCCGAGCAGGCTGGTCCAGGCTTTCGCCACCGCGCCGTCGAGTTGGAAAAACTCCATCACGCCGCGCGTGATGTTCCAGGCCGCCATCCCGACGCCGATCGCGAGCCCCGCCGACGCGACCATCCCCATGCCGCCCGCGCCCTGCTTCGCCGCCTCCCCCAACTCGCCCAGTCCGCGAATCTGCGGGCCGAGGTGAATCCCGACCGACGCGAGGATCCCGTCGAAGGACTCCATCGCGCCCTTCAGGCCCGTCACGTGCGTGCCCGCGGTCTGCACGGTCGTCGCCATCGGCGCGATCGCGGCCGTGACGGACTTGGCCGCGCCTTCGACGCGCGCGATCTCGACGGCGCCTTCTTTCATCTTGGCCGTGAGGTCGTCGATGTTGCCTTTGACGGCGACGATCAGCGCGGGATTGGCCATCAGGCCGCCTCAGCCTGATCCCCGAGCCCGACCTCGGCGATCGCGGCCTCGAGCGCCTCGAGCGCGCGGCGCGTGCCCGGCCCTTCCTCGAGCTGCGCCGACACGAAGAGGAACGGCTTCGCGCTCATGTGGACGGTCCCGAATTCGAGAAATCTACCGATGTAGTTGCGCGCGGCGCCGACCATCACGACGTAGCCCGTTTTGTCGTAGGACTCCTGCACCGCGATCGCGTCGCCGGTCTTGCCGGTGCGGCGCCGGATGCGGCCCTGCGCTTCGCGCGCGATGGCGTCGGCCGTCTCCTTGAAGCTGACCTTCAGGTGCGCCGCGCACACGTCGGGAAAGTGCGTCAGCACGCCGAGCACCGCGGCCGCGTCGACGCGCACGATCAGGGCGGGGTTAGGCATGGGTCTCGATCTCTTCCTGTGCGAGTTCGTGTTCGATGGTTTTCGCCATGATGCGCAGCTCGGAGGACTGCCAGCCTTTCGGATCCGCCTGGTTCGCGACGTACGCGTCCGCGTAGCGCCGATACTCAATCACCTGCTGGAGAAACCCGACCGGGAGCCGCTGGAGTTCCGCCCACGCCTGCGACGGGAGACAGGAGAACTCGTCGCACAGAATCCCGATGAACCGCTCGAAGGGCTGCGGCCCGGCCCCGTCGAGGGCCCGGTGCAGGACCGTCAGTCGCTTTTTTTTTCAACCTCCACGTCCTGCACGGTCGTGTGGAACAGCGCGGGCTTGGTCAGTGTGAGGACGGCGCGCGCGATGAAGTCGACGGCCTCGTCGTCGAGATCCTCAACCGCGTCGATGACGCTGATGGCCGTGGTCCCGGTCGATGTCGTCGTGATCTGTTTGATCGGCAGCGGATACGACCAGCTCACGAGCCCCGATCGCACCAGCGCGTAGCGGTCGTAGCCGAGCAGCGGATCCGCGATCGCGTGCTGGACGTCCGGATCGGACGCGCCGAATTCGAGCATGCGGCGCAACGTCGCCGGCCAGGCGCGCGCGCTGCCGCTCGCGACGTTGCCCCGGTGCGCCTCCGCCGCGGCCTCGATCTCGCGCCCGGTCAGTCGTCGCACGGTGACGGTGTGCGGCGGATCGAACGGGAGCGGGATCGGATCGCTCTGCGTCTGGCTGGCGAACGGGCTACCCATCGGCCTACGACCAGGCGCCCGAGTTCTGACAGAGCTTCGCCTTGAAGTGCGTCAGCTTCCCGCTCTGCCCCAGCACTTCGTATTCCATCAGGTAGCCTTCCGACGTCCACGTCTTGCTGTTGCCGAAGACGATCGCGAGCGTGCGCGTCGCGTCCTGCGGCCCGTCGTCGGGCGCGAGGAAGACCGTGTGCGGCCCCGTCGTCGCCGTGTCGTCCCAGTGCCCGTCGAGATCGACATCCGCGATCTCGAGGAGGCCCGTCGGCAGCTTCGCCATCACGGTGGCGCCGTAGGGGGTGTTGGGATCGAACTGCGACGTGAGCTTGATGCCGCCCATGTTCAGGACGAAGGCCGTGATGATCCGCGGCGTCCCGCCCGGGCCATCGTCGTACGTGATCGTGATTTCACTCGAGCCATGTTTACCGGCCGCCATAAATTCTCCTTAGAGTCGTGCGAACGCCACCACCGGCGTGAACGACCCACTGCCCGTCACATCGCGCGTGTACCGCGTGTAGCGATCGACCGTGCCGGTCGCGGTCTTCCGTTCCGCGCCCGGCGCCGTGGTCACGTTGGTGAACGTGATCAAATCCGCCCAGGTGCTGTCGTCCGGCGAGTGCTGAATCTTCCCGACGACGCCAGTGAAGGTGGCGTACGCGCTGACCGCCTGGATCCCGGCGCCGCCGTTCACGGTGCTCGCGCACACGAACGATCCGCCGGTGCCCGCGCCGGTCGACGCCGACGTGTTCACGTTGACGCTGAACGTCGTCGTCGAGATCACCGTGACGGCCAGGTCGCTGTTGATCGCCGGCCCCGCCAAGGTGTTGTTGGTGATCAGGACTTTCTGGCCCGTCGTCAGCCCGTGCGGCACGGTCGTCGTCACCACGCACGGATTCGCTTTCGTCGCCGACGTGATCGGGATCGCGCGCTGCGCCGTATTGACGGTGTAATCGACCGAGGCGCCGTCGCCGTCGGCCGTGAGCGCGGTCTGGACCTGGAGCAGCACGCCGCGATCGAGCGCCCCGGTGACCTCATAGGTGACGTTCGCTTTCGTGAGCTTGCCGATTTTGCTGAGGACCTCATACGTCGACGCGTAGAGCCCGGCGGCCCCGACACACGGCTGCCCGATCGTGTTCCCGGCGAACGCGGCGATCAGCGTCCGACTGACCTGCGTGGCGCCCGCCGGCGACAGGAGCGCGTGCGCGCCGGTCGTCGCATCGTCGAAAAACGCGCCGCCCTGCGTCACTGTCAGCTGCAGCAGCCCGACCGGCGCTTTGGCCCGGACGCTGTCGCCGAGCCCGTGCGAGGGCTCGAAGATCGACGCGACCTTGTGCGTCACCGTCTGCACCTTCGCGGCGAGCAGGTCGTACCCGTCCACACTGAGCACCGCGAAGGACGCCGATCCGACTTTGCCGCTCATACCGTCAACCCTTCGAAGTCACAGCCGCAGGTCCGACACACGTCGTGCACGTCGGGGCCGAAGCCGCCCGATCGCTCGCGCCGCGTCTCATCGCCGGGCGGACTCGGCGTCCCGCACCGCGGACAGCGCAGATCCTCGAGCGACGCGCGCGCCGGCTTCCCGGACGGATCGACGATCACCCGGGCCTGGTCCGTCATCGCGGCACCGTTTGCGGCGGCGTCGTCGGGAGCAGCGTCCCCGCCGGCGACGGGACATAGATCACCTGCGGCGCCGCCGGCGCGGCGGTCCCGAACAGCTTCGGCCCAATCACCAGCAACGATCCGAGGAGCATCACGACGGCGAGGAGCGCCGCCCAGCTCGCGCTGATCCCGTCGCCCTTCCCTTTGCCGAGGGCCTGCCCTTCCTTCACGGAGGCGAGCTCGGTCCGCAGGTTCTTCAGCTCGTTGTCGACCTCGATCCGCCCGGCGAATTTGACTTCCCGGTCCTGCATCGCCGCGCGCCATTCGTTCGCGTTCTCGCGCCACTTCTCGGCGTTCTGATCGGATTTCCCGATCGCTTTTTCTGACGCCGCGAACGCGGCATCGACGCCGGTCTGCGCCGCCTTGAGCGCGGCCTCGACGGCTTTCTGGCGCGCGGTGTCGCGGTCCGTGTAGAGCGCGTCCTTCTCCCGCACGAGCTCGAGGATCGCCGTCGTTTTCGTGTCGACCAGGTCGCGGTACCGGCTGTCTTTCTCCTCGAGGAGCGCGTGCAGCCCCGCGACCTCCGCGAGGAGGACTTCTTTCAGCGCGGCGATCGATTCGTCAGGCGTCATGCCGCGCTCTCACAGGCAAACAGATCCCAGATCGTCACGAGCTCGCGCACCTTGATGCCGTTCAGTTCTTCAAACGGCAGCGGGATCTCGTCGAGCGGCCTCCCGATCACCGGGAGGTCGTAGCCGACCACGGTGGGCGCGCTGAATTTCACGAGCCGGATCGCCTCGCGCATGATCCGCTGCGCTTCCGCCATCGTGGTCGCCGTCGAGAACACATGGAGCCGCAGCTCGATCTGCGTCACGTCGAGGCCCTGGCCGAAGCCGCTGAGGTCATGCCCGCTCAGCTCGTACCAGAGAAACGGAAACGTCGGACTCGCCGGCGGGTTGTCGGTGATGCCGCCGATGCAGCCGGCGTACGTCGGATAGGCGCCCTTCAAGCTGGTGACGTTCAACAGCGTGAAGAGGCCGACCGACACGGGCCCGAGCGGCGACTGATTCGCCATCAGGCCGCCACCACTTCGCCGATGTCGAGGGTGAGGAAGCGCCGCGGCTCGTCTGTGTGCGGCCCCACGCCATGAATCTCGAGCACCTTCGCCGCCGCGTAGCCGTACGGCGTCCACGAGACGCGCATTTTCGGCGTGATGTCCTGCGGCACCCGGTAATAGATGGTCCCCTCGTAGGTCTGCGTCGAGTTGACCGCTTGCGCCGCCAGGAGCTCGCGCGCGCTCAGGGGCCGCATCGATCCCCACACCGTCGCGAGCGTGTACCACCCGGATCCGGTCCCGCCCGTGTTGTCGCTCGTGAACGTCGCCGTGATCGTCCCGGTCGGCGGCGTCGCGGGATTGCCGGCGACCTGAAAGGTGTAGGTCGTCGGGCCCGTCACGTCGATCGCCACTTCGCCGTTGTAGGCGGCCGGCGTCGCGCCGGCGTGCGTCACGAAATCGCCGTCACTGAAGCCGTGCGCGGCCGCCGTCGTCACGGTGGCGGTCGTGGTGATCCGCGTGATCGACGTCACGGCCACGGCGACGGGGGTCGTCGTCTGGATCGTGAGCCGCTCGGTTAGATCGCCGGCGCCGATCGGGGGCGCCGTCATCCGAGCCTCAGCACCGGCCCGCCGTGGATCAGCCCGACCTGGCTGAGCAGCCACAGCACCACGATCAACACGAATAGCACGGTCACCACGGTCTGAATCGGCGCCGGCGTCCCGAAGGCCGCCATGATCGCGGTGACCGCCCAGTACAGAAGGGCGATCACGATGACGGCGACGAGGAGCGCGATCAGCTGCATGGTTCAGCCCTCTTCAGAAACTTTTGAACGCCCAGAGGTGGCGATCGATCCACTGCAGGATCGCCTCGCGGTCTTCCCCGCCGCGGCCGTAGTCCGCGCGCACGTGTTCCTTGAGACAGACCTTCAGGAGCGTCGGCACCGGATCCGGCGTCGCCGTCGGCGTCCCAGTCGCCGGCGAGGCCGTCGCCGCGGCGACCGCAAAGGTGAACACCGTCGCGCTGACGACCGTCGCGGTGAACGTGCCGTTGTAGCCGGCCTGCGTGGCGCCGGCGATCGTCACCGCCTGCAGGTTCGTGAGGCCGTGGCCCGCGGTGACCGTGGCGGTGGCGAGGCCCGCGGCTTGCGTCAGGGAGGCGAGGGTCAGCGCCGTCCCTTGGTAGCCGGCGACAAAGCGCACGACGACCGCGTTCGGCACGTCGCGCGTCGACGGATAGACCTGCCCGTACGCCGGCTCGAGATAGCCCGCGCGCGCCTTCGGGCCCGTCGGGAGATCGGTCGTGTAGAGCGCCGCGGACCAGACCGTGCTCGTGCCGTCTTGCGCGACGTAGGTGACGCTCGTGACGGAGACGGTCGGCGCTTTCGGCAACCAGATCGGCCCGCCGTCGTCGGGAAAGCCGTCGAGCTTCAGATCCCAGGTTTGGAGCGGGAGCGCGCGATGCGTGACCGTTTCAGCGTAGTCGCGCGCGGCGACGATCAGCCCCGCGATCAGATCGTCTTCAGCGGTAACGTCCGCCGCGACGCGTAAGTGCAGCTTGGTTTCCGCGAGGGACACCGGCTCGCTCGCCGGCGCCGTGACGAGGAACAGGCTCACGGCTCACCGCCGCTTCCTACGCGCACTCGCCGGCGGCACGGGCTTGGGTTTGGTCTGGCGCCGACGCACGCGCGCGGGCACCACCGCGTCCGGTTCGGGCGTCTCCTCGGCGGCCGGCGTCTCGTCCGCGTCCGTGAGGCTCGCGCCTTCGGCCGGCGGATCGTCGACGGGCGAGGGATCCGGCGCGGGCGCGGCGGGCGGCTCGCTCACGGGCGCGTCCGTGGCCACGGCGCCGCCGGTCAGGATCAGCTGCCGCGCTTCCGCGTCGGGCAGTTCGAGGACCTGCCCCGCCTGCGCGTGCGGCCGGTTCGGATCGTCGGTGACCAGGACTCGCATGTGCTCCACACCCCTCGACTACCCGTCCGCGTTTGATGCCTACTCGATCGTGATCTGCTCTTCGTACCAGCCGGCGCCCTGCGTGAACGTGGACGCGGTCGTCTGCGCCACCGCATGCAAACAGAGCGAGCACTGCGGCGGCACGATCAAGAAGCCCGCGAGGTCCCCGGTCACGGCGCCGCCGTTGGGGGTCACCGTGGCTTCAATCGCCTTCGTCGAGCCGACCGCCCACGGGAACCAGCCCGAGTCGGTGACGGTCGTGCCCAGGGCCGCGATGACCGAGCCGCTGTAGGCTTTGCCGGAATTGCCGCGGACGATCACGTTGGCGCCCGCCGCCGGCGCGGCCTTCGCCGCCGTGACCTGCGCCCAGCCCGTGAACCCCTGCGCGACCTGCGCGGCCACGAGGTTGAACCAGAACATGCGCGTGACAATCAGGGATCGCCCGCCGGTGTTGTTGCCGTTCCAGATTTCGAAGGCGGCGGTGCCCGAGGGCCGCACGACCAGGCCGGCGACGGCGGCGACGCTCATCACCTGCCAGCCGTTGCCTTTCCGCGTCATTTCCGCGTAGGGCGGGAGGCCTTGCGCGACGATCTGTTCCGCGAGCTCGTTGCCCGCGGCGGTCGTCTGCGCGACCGTATTCCCGAGACGTCGCGCGATCTGAAGGGCGTCAGCCATGAGAGTCCGCTCCTGAAAAAACCGTCGCGCCGAATGAGGGTTACGCCGACACGACCGAGGCGCCGTCGTCGAGCGGGAAGTAGAACAACTTCCACTTCGTTTCGCCGGTCGTCGACCCGACCGCTTTGAGTTGAATGACGCCGGTCGGACAGATCCACTTGCCGGTGCCGGAAATGATCGGCCCCGCGCCGGCCAGGCCGGTGGTCAAGAGCGCCGTGCCGTCGCCTTCGACGACCAGGAAGCTGTTGGCCTGGAGCGCGTTGCCTTCGATCGCCGACGCGATGATGTACGTCGTGCCGGTCGCGGTGGGATTCGACCAGATGGCGAGATCGTTGGCGGTCGCGCCGAGGATCACCGTGACTTCACCGTACATCAGCGTGACGAGGACGTTGCCGCCCGCGACGACGAATAGATCCTGCGTCGTGCCCTGCGGCAGCGTCGCGGAGGCCTTCACGACGGGAATCCCCAGCGTGATGAGGCCGGCCGCGTCGCGCTGTGATTGATTCAGCGATCCCATGTCAGCTCCCCTTCGACGACGCGCCCTTAGACGACGGACGTCCCGGTGTTCGAGGCCTGGCGCGGCTCGCCGATCGCGAGACACGCCGTGAGCGACGCGGAGGCCGCCGCCGACAATTCAATCGTCAGCCACGGGGTCGCATCGGCGATCGCCTGGCTGTCGAATTCGATCAACACGGTGCGGTGATCGAACGTCGCGGCCGCGAGCGTGAGCCCGGTGGACGCCACGGCCGTCAGCGCGCCGTAGAGATCCGCGCTCACCGCCTTGAAATCGCCCGACGAGAGGCGATAGCTGAAGGCCACGGCGGTGGTTTTCGTGCCGTCGGTGGCGCCGACGTAGAACTTGAGGACCGCATCGCCCGTCACGGCGCCGAAGGTCAGCGCGAAGCAGATCTCGTGCAGCAGCCCCATGTTGACGGACTGCCCGTCGAGGCCGGCTTCGGTGTCGAGCGGCTCGTAGATGGGGACGATCTTGAAGCGTTCAGAGACTCGCATGGTCAGCTCCTGTTACGCGCGCGTGGCGAGCACGACAAACGGCGACACCGTCGCGGTGCCTTTAAAGGGCGTGATGGGCGCGCGCGGGACCGGCTGGCCGTCCACGCGGTAGAAGGCGCGGAACGCCTGCTCGCCGGTGGCGAAGTAGACGTGCATCGAGCTCGCCTGCTCGACGCCGCCTTTGCGAATCAGGCGGTACTTGTTGAGATCGACGAACGCGATATCGCCCACGGTGCCGAGCGCTTCCGCGTACTCGACGAAGATCACGGGGCGGCCCCACAGGCGGACCGTGCCGTCGTCATCGACACTCGCGTACGGATAGCGAATCCCACCGACGCCGATCGGCTGCACGAGGGCGGCGAGTTGCCCGATGATTTCCGAGTTGGCGAGCCAGACCGAGGTCTTCCGCGATCGGGGGCCCATCCGCGCATACATCTTGGTGATGTTGTCGGCGACAATCGTCGCGGCGGCCTGGTTGGTTTCCTTCGCGACGCTCACGAGGCACGGCGCGTTCAAGAAGCCGAGGGGCGCGCTGGCGCCGTTCCCGCGATAGATTTTGTTCTCGACCTGGAAGATCAGTTCCTCGGCGAAGGATTGCTCGAGCTCGCCGCCGAGGGCGACCGCATCCGCGAGCAGCTCGTCGGTCATCACGCCGAACGCGCCGACCTTGCGGAGCTTCAGTTCGATCCGCGCGAGCTTGATCGTGCTCGCGGTGGGCGCCGTGCCTTCATCGACCCAGTACCCGAGGACGCCGCCGCCGCGCGAGCCGTCCGCGCGCGAAGTTTCGTCAATGACGTTGTAGGTCATCGTGTTGCCGACGGTGATCGTGCGCGCGTCCACGCGCGAGAGCAGCTCGCCCGTCTCGTACATTTCGCGTTCGATGCCCGGCGCGACTTCCATCGGCACGGCAAAGCCCATGTTGCTGTCGATCTGCGTGCCGGCGCCGGTGGCGACCGCATGCAGCCGGGGATCGACGTCGCCGTAGGCCGCCGCCCGGACCGCCATCGCGAAGACGCCGAGCGCGCGGTGGCGGGCTTCCGCCTGCACGATCGGCGGCGCATCCGCGGCGGCCATCGGGCCCCACGGCCGTTCCGTGGCGTGATCGACGCCCAGCACGACCGGGGTGACGGTGCCGCTGTGCCGTTCGTCGTCCTGCAGCCGCCGCGCGGTCACGAGGTCGGCGGCGATCCGCTCGGCTTTCTCGTCCAGGGCGTCGAGCTCCACGAACAGGGCCGTGAAGCGCGCCGCCTGCTCCGGCGTGCGGTCTTTCTCCGCGATCGCGTTGAGCGCGCGGCCCTCTTTCTTGGCCTTCGCGATCGCCGCGCGGGTCTCGGTCTCGTCCTGGATCAACTGCTTGATGTTTTTCATGCGATCCTCGCGGCCACACAACAAAGGCGCGTGCTCATCGAGACCTGCGGCGCAGATGTCGCGTCGGGGGGGTCGATCAACACGCGCCTCAACGGAGTCGCGTTACAGGGATCAGGCTAAGGGGTCGGCGGGATTTCGTACTACGAATGGGCGATCGGGCGCGTTTCGAGGCATTCTTCGGCCGCGGTGATGAGCGCATCCCGGCTGAACTGACTGACCGTCTGATGATTCGCTTTGGCGGCTTGCTCGACGCGGTCCCGCTCGGCCGGCGAGAGCCGCGTCGACGTCGACACGCTGGGCGCTTCGGCGCGGTTGTGCCGACTCATCAGAGCAGCCGGGATCGGCGCGCCGCGGCCGCGAGCGCGGGCCCCGCGTGATCGGTGATCTCGTCGGCCGGGTTCTCCGCGCGCAGGTCGCCCGCCGGCGCCCGCCCGACCAGGCGCGCAAGGGTCGCGTCCATTGTGGCGATCCGATCGATCAGCCCGGCCGCTTTCGCGTCCGTCGCGGTCAACACGCGCCCTTCGCCGTAGCCGTGCCGGACCGCCGCCGGCGTCACGCCGCGGCCGCGCGCGACGTCGTTCACGAACTGGCGGTACGCCTCGTCGACGCGGGCCTGGAGGACCGCGCGCTCGTCGTCGCTCAGGGGTTCGGTCGGGTTGCCGGCGGTTTTGTAGGTGCCGGCCGAGATGAGCGTGATTTTGATCCCTTCCTGTTCGAGCGCGGCGCTCAGATCCTCGTGCGCGCAGAACACGCCGATCGACCCGGCCGATCCGCTCGGGATGCAGACGATCTCGTCGGCCTGGCTGGCGATCCAGTACGCCGCGCTCGCCATCAGCCCGTTCACGACCGCCACGATCCGTTTGGTGCCGCGGCCGCGCAGCTCGAAGATCTCGCCGGCGAGCTCCTGGCAGCCGGTGACCGTGCCGCCCGGGCTGTCCACGTCGAGCACGATGGTGCCGATGCTCGCATCGGCCATGACGCGCTGCAGCATCGCGCTGATCCGCTCGCACGACGTGCCGCCGCTCGTGTCGTCCATCATCCCCATGCGGTGCGCGATCACGCCGCGGATCGGCACAATGGCGACGTCGTGGCCTTGCGTGGCGCTCGAGGCCGCGCCGCCGTCCCCGATGCGCGCCTGGATGTCCTCCGGCGTGAACGTGTGGCCGGCCGCGCGATACGCGAGCACGGCGAGTAGTTCCTGGAGCTTGCGCGGATCGATCGCCCAGAGCTGCGACGCGACGTACGAGAGGACGTGTTGATATTTCATGCGGGCACCTGTTCTGCGTCGGGGGCCTTGATCTGCATCACGACCTGCCCATTTTGCGGATTGAAGAACGCGTTGTAGACCTTGTGACAGTGCGGACACGTCGCGGGCTCGCTGTTGAGGATCGCGAGGACCGGGCGCGCGGCGACGGCGCCGCAGTTACACGTGAACGTCAGATTGATCGGCACGCCGACGGTCAGCATCGTGATCGGCTGCCCGACGAGCGGCGTGCCGGCCGGCGCCTGGAACGGGATCGGCGCCTGCTGTCCGTTGTCACTCATGTCGCTCTCCTTCGACGGTCATGCGGCCTCCGCGAGCGCGGCGATCTGCGTCCACGTGAGATTCTTGCGGCCGCGCGCCGTCGGCACGCCCGCCTGCGCCGTCGCGCCCACGCCGGCCGGCTGCGCCTCCGCCGTCCCGGTCGCGATCGCGTGACCGACGGCGCTGGTCATCGCGACGCCGCGCGGCCGCGCCTCCGCGTGCTGCACGATCGGCGTCACCCGGAAGCGCGGCAGCCCGACGAGCCCCCCGCCGCCGCCGATCGGCGTGCCGACATCGATCACCGCGCCCGGCGCCGTCCCGGACGCGAACGGCTGCCCCACGTCGGCCGTCATCGCGACGCCCGCGGGCGCCGCCGTCCCGTCGGCCGCATCGCCGGCCGCCATCGCGGTGCCGACCGCACTCGTGACCTCGACGCCGATCGCCGCGACCGTCGCCGCGCCTTGCGCGACGGGCACGCCGACGTCGGTCTGCGCCGCCACGCCGGCCGGCGTGGCTTCCGCGTGGACGGCCCCCTCGTCGCCGGCCGCGATCGCGTCGCCCACGGCCGCGCTCATCGCGACGCCGAGGGGCGCCACCTGTCCGTCGCCCGTCGCAACCGCCTCGCCCACCGCCCCTGTCCCGGCCACGCCGGCGGGAGCCACGAGCGCGGCGCCGGACGCGACCGCACTCCCGACGCTCGCGCTGGCCTGGACGCCGCTCGGGGCCGTCTGGGCGGCGCCGGTCGCGATCGCCGTCCCGACCGCGCTCGTCGCGGCCTGACCGTTCGGACTGACGACCGCCGCCCCGGTGGCGACCGGTGCGCCGACGGCGCTCCCGGCCGACACCCCGACGGGGGCCGTGGTCGCCGCGCCCGTGGCGATCGCGGTGCCGACGGCGCTCCCGGCGGAGACCCCGACAGGTGACGTGGTCGCGGCGCCCGTGGCGATCGCGGTGCCGACCGCGGCGATCGCCGCGACGCCGGCTGGCAGCGCTTCGCCGTTCACGCCGCCGCCACTGAGGACCGTCGGGTCCGTCAGCGTGATGTCGGACGGACTCGCGGCGCCGAGGTAGAGAAAGACGTCCGGCATCAGCTGCCTACGAGGACGTTTGTCGAGGTCCCTGCCACGTCGGGCGCGCCGGCTTTGTACGCCACGACGTAATACGCGGCGCCGTCGTTGATGGCACTGAACGTGTAGTTCCCGGTGGCGTCCGACGTCACCACCTCACGCAGCACGTTGTCCGCGGTCCGGAACAACTTGACCGTCACGCCCGCCATCGGGACGCCGCTCGCGTCGCGCGTGATCCCGCTGATGATCTGCGGACGGGACGGCACCATCGCGTGCCGCATGACGCGGGGGATCGCGCAGAACATACTGCCGCCGCGCAGCATCTTGGGGCCGAACGGCAGGCGGGTGGACGGCATCTCAGTTCAGCCCGAACACCAGGAGTTGTAGGAGCTGCATCTGATTCGCCGCGAGCGACGTGCCGCACGTCATCCCCACCGTCAGCGTATTCAGCAGCGAGAGGTCGAACGTCGCGACCGTGCCGACCGTGTTCACCGCGCCGCCGTAGAGCATCGACTCGAACGGCGACGTGAAGCCCTGCGGACTCGACCACCGCCCGAGGCCGCGCAACGTCGAGTTGTTCCCCGGCGCCCCCTCCAGCGTCATCTGGACGTCGAGTTCCGCTTCCCACAACGTATTCGTCGTGGTCGTGCCGGTCATCGCGTTCGAGATGCCGATGATCGGACCCGTCGGCGGATTCGCCGGCGTGACGACCGGGTTGAGCCGCAGCGTCAACGTCCACGTCGGCGGCGTCGAGCCGGTCCCCAGCTGGAGCCCTCGCGCGACAATGCGCAGGGTCTTGCCGCGGGCGTAGCCCGGCACGAAAAACAGGGCCGGGATGACGGGGGGCGGTCCCGTGCCCGCGACCTGATCGTTGATCTGAAACTCCGCCGTGAACGTGTTCTTCGCCGTGAACGCCAGCGGGTTCGAGTAGATCAACTCGGCGTACGTGCCGGTGACACCCGAGTGCCGGTGCTCGTAGGGGAGGTGCAGCCCGGTCATTGGGTCGCGCGTCCAGCGGTAGCGACTGGCGCGCGCCAGTTCGTAGTCGATGTCAGGATGCGTGACCGCTCGCTCGATGTCGGCCAGCGTCCGAATCGGTTGGACTTCAGTCATTTAACTAATCCTCACAGTGGCCGTCGCCGCGGCCGCCGCCGGCAGCGTGACCAGAAAATTGCCGTTCGTGCTCGTGATGTCCGCGCCGAAGTCCAGCACCGCGACGGCCTTGTTCGATTTCGAGCTGTTGTAGATGAGCGCGCCGCGCGCCGTGATCGTCGCGCCCGTCCAGAGCGGATCCGTCGTCCAGTCCAGGATCGCCGTATCGGTGTCGAGGACCACGGTGAACCCGACCAGCGTCAGGCCGCCGGCGGCGTACGTGCCGGAGTTCCCGACTTCGTTCGTGGCGCTGTACGCCGTCGTCGACTTCGACAGCGACGCTGACGACGTGTAGAGCGCGATCTTGTAGACGTCGGCCGCCAGATGCGTGCCGCTCCCGTCGAGGAGCTGCAGCTTGAACGAGTTGGCGGCGGCGGCAGTGATGGCCATGTCCTAACGCTCCTCAATGACGGCGCCCGTGGGCTCGCCGTCTTTCTTCTGAAAGGTGATCGTTTTCTTCGTCGGCTTCGCCGGCGGCTGGTGCACGGTCACGGAGGCCGGATGCACCTGCATGGCCCCGGCCTCGATCGTCACGCGCGCTTCGGGCTTACTGGCCAGCGCGAGCAGCGCGACGGTCGCCGGATCCGGCCGCGGCGCATCGAGCGCGAGCCCGACCAGGTAGTCCGTCGTCCACGTCTCCGCCGCCGTCAGCCCGTGCGCGAGGAGATCGTCGCGTTGGGTGTCGCAGTAGAGCTGCGCGGTGAGCGCGGCGAGCTGCAGCGTCTGCGCGACGAGGGGCTCGTGGCCGGCGTAGAACGCCGTCACGGCCGCGGCGAAGCCGGCCGCATCGGCCGCATACGTCACCGCGGTGTGCTGGGCGGCGCGGGTTTCCTTGCGCACCAGGCGCGCCGCCGATTCCGTCACGATGGCCCGCACGCGATCGTCGTCGGCCGCCGCCTGGCCGCCGGGGTCCGCGGGCGGTGGGCGCCGTGGGGGCGGCGGCGGCGGAGGCGGCTCGGCCGGCTTGCCCGTGATGTTCTGGGCCTCGACGAGCTCGTCGGCGCGGCCGCCGCGTTTGTTCATGTCTTCGACGCCGCGCGCTTCGTCGGCCGAGATGATCGCCGCGTTCTTCAGCGCGACCAACCCCTGCACGCGCTCGAGGAATTTCGCGCGCTCGAACGCCCGGCGATTGAACTGGGCGTAGAACCGCTCGGGCTTCAGGATCAGCTGCCCGTTAATCGCGAATTCCCAGAGCGACAGCCAGCCGCCCATGTTGATCGTCAGGAACTGTTCGCCGAATTGCTCCGCGTTCCCGAAGCTCGGATCGCTGTTCTCGAGCATCATCCGCGGCAGGCCGAGCCAGCGCGCGATGTCGTCGACGTTGAACCGGCGCGACAGCAACATCTGCGCGTCCTCGGGCGTCATCGTGTCGGGGACCCACGTCGATCCCTGCTCGAGCACCTTCGGGAGATGCCACTCGCCCGGCTTGGTGACGAACGAGGCCGCCATCCGCTTGCTGGCCTCGGCGTCGAGCGTGCCGGGGTTCTGAATCGTGCCGCTGTTGAGCGTGCCCTTCCCGAACACCTGCGCCGCGTAGCCCTCGGTCGCGAGCGCGGTGCCCAGGCTCGATCGCGCGTGCTCGAGGATGCCCTTCCCGCCGGCGCCGCGCAGATAGAAGATCTCGTCCTGCGTGTGGGGCGTCGTCCGCCCGGTCCCCTCGTCGCGCACCTGGAACAGCCACCGCCCCCGCGCGCGCCCGCTCGCGATCTTGCCCGGCGTGACCAGCGTGGGCGGAATCGGCTGCAGCTGGTCGGCGAACCCGCGCGGGCCCGCGACCAGCCAGTCATAGGCCCAGCCGTGATCGATCAGGTCGAACATGTGCGCGCGGCGCCACTGGAACGAGTCGTCCCCGCCGTTGGGCGCGTCGTGCAGGACCTCGTACAGCGGATGCTGGCGCGCGAGCTCGGCGCCGCCGTCGTGCGGCAGCCGCTCGTGGAGCTGCAGCGGCAGCATCGCGAGCACCGTCGCGAGAATGTCGCGGCCGCGGTACCACGCGCTGATCTTCAGCGCTTGCTGCGCGTCGACGTGGATGCCGGCGCCCGTCAGCGCGCCGACCGGCTGGTACCAGAAGTCCTCGGTCGGGCCCGGCGTCCCGGCGTAGAGGTCGCCGCCGGTGAAGAGACGCGCCAAGAGATCCATCAGCCCTTCTTTCTCGTCGCCCGCAGGTACGGCCACACCGCCACCACCATCAACACGATCCCGAGGAGCACGCACGCCGCCGGCGCCGACCAGCGCGACACGCCGTAGGCACAGAGCGCGCAGCCGACGACGAACACGATCGCGTTCAGGTGCGCACCGATCGCCGCCGCGACCGGCGTCACTTACTCACCAAGCGTGCGCACCCCGCGCGTGAGATACACCGACCGCTCGACCGCCGGCGTCTTGGTCCGTTTCGCGATCGCGTCGATGAGCGCCACGCCGCCGTCAATTCGCTTGCGCTGACTGAGCTTCACGGGGCGGATCAGGCGCCACGTGTTTTCTTCCTTGCCCATGTTGCCCACGCACCAGGCCAGACACGGATTCCCGTCGTGCGTCAGGTCGCCCCCCACGATCACCGCTTCGAGGATCTTCGACGGTTCCGAGAGGCGATAAAAGCCTTGCGGGACCGGCCACACGAACCGCTGCTCCGCGGGCACACCGTCGTCGTGGCCGAAGTGCCGCTGCAGGCGCGTCACGACGGCGGAGGCACACGCCTGATCGATCCCGATGCCGCGGATCTGGTAGCGCTCGGCCAGCACGTCGAGGATGAACGCGACGATCGCGTCGTGGTCGATCTGGTGACCGGGGGTCGTCGTGACGAAGCCGGCCGCGGCCCAGTCCGGGTACGGGATCTTGTCTTCCTCCGCGCGGCGCTGCAGCGTCTTGGCCGGCATCCAGAAGAACGGCAGCACGTCGAACGCCCAGTCGATCGCCGGCCGGTCCTCGGCTGCGGCGAGCGATGTGTCGCCCACGTCGATCACGGCGGGCGGCCCCGCGTCGGCCGCCTCCCCGTCCACGCGTTCCAGGGCGCGCGGAAACAGGCAGACGACCGACGAGAGATCGATCTTGTCAGACAGGTCGATGCCGAGATAGCACTCCCGGCCGAGGAGCGACGCGAGGAACGCGTCGGACGTCAGCGGCGTGGCGCACGCGGCCCACTGCTCGGTCGTGATCCACACCGTCGCCTGTTGCGTCCACTGGCAGAAGTTCAGGCGACGCACCATGTTCCGCTCGGACGGCATGCCGATCGCGACGGCCACCTGGTCGCGCAGGTACTGCCAGGGAATCGACACGCCGAGATTGGGATTCGCTTTCAGCCAGTGCGGGCCCTCGACTTTCCAATCGTCACAGGCCGCGCAGTCGTCGGAG
>Ga0134123_10000196_pt1 | contig 41245 bp, 42 predicted proteins | sample KB303_FD_96460 | JGI IMG/M metagenome (GOLD analysis project Ga0134123, IMG submission 96460) | Terrestrial soil microbial communities without Nitrogen fertilizer from Kellogg Biological Station, Michigan, USA - KB3-0-3 | ecosystem: Environmental > Terrestrial > Soil > Unclassified ...
GATGGCAGGCGCACAAGGCGAATTCGCCGGAGTCGCGATGATTCGCGCCTACCACCGCGCACGAGGTGACGACGCCCGCAGCGAGATCATCGTTCCAGACGCGGCCCACGGAACCAATCCGGCCACTGCGACCATGTGCGGCTACACGGTCACGGAAGTGCCGACGGATCGGGAAGGCAACGTCGACCTCGATTCGCTGAGTGCTGCAGTTGGGCCGCGGACCGCAGGGCTCATGCTCACAAATCCGTCGACGCTTGGAGTATTCGAGCGCACCATCGAGAAGATCCGTGACATCGTTCATGGCGCCGGCGGATTGCTCTACTACGACGGCGCCAATTTGAACGCGATCCTGGGCAAGGTCAAGCCGGGCGATATGGGTTTCGATGTAATTCATATGAATCTGCACAAGACTTTCGCCACACCGCATGGCGGCGGCGGTCCCGGAGCGGGGCCGGTCGGCGTTGCCGGGCGGCTGTTGCCCTTCCTGCCGCTTCCGATCGTGGCGAAGGAGGGCGAGTGTTTCCGCTGGCTAATTGAGGAGGATTGTCCACAGTCTATCGGCCGGATGTCTGCGTTTGGCGGGAATGCGGGGGTGCTGCTGCGCGCATACGTGTATGCGCGGATGCTCGGACGCGACGGCATGCGGCGGGTGGCGGAGTTTGCCACGCTGAACGCCAATTACCTCATGGTTCAGTTGCGCAAGGCCGGTTTTAACCTCGCCTTCGACTCGCGGCGCGCCAGCCACGAGTTCATCGTCACGCTCAAGGCTCTAAAGGAGAAGACCGGCGTCACGGCGATGGATGTGGCGAAGCGACTGCTCGACAAAGGCTTCCACGCGCCGACCACCTACTTTCCGCTGTTGGTTCCGGAATGTCTGCTTATCGAGCCGACCGAGACCGAGTCCAGGGAGACTCTCGACGCGTTTGTCGTGGCGATGAAGGAAATCCTCGACGAGGCGCATAGCAATCCCGAGCTGGTCAAATCTGCGCCGCATACCACACCGGTGCGCCGCCTCGACGACGTCAGGGCAGCACGCGAACTCGATCTCAAATGGACTCCGGTCAAGTAGAAAGTCCGCACAAGGGCAAGACCGGCGTGCGGCGCATCTGGAACGCGCTGTTCTATTCACTGGAGGGCCTCAAGGCTGCATACCGGCACGAAGATGCGTTCCGCCAGGAAGTGTGGCTGGCGGTGGTGCTGATTCCGTTGGCCTTGTACCTTCCCGCATCAGGTACCGGCAAGGCGTTAATGGTCGCTTCGGTGCTGATCGTACTCATTGTCGAACTGTTGAATTCCGCGGTGGAAGCAACCGTGGACCGCGTCTCGCTGGAGCATCATCGGCTTGCCAAGCGTGCGAAGGACATCGGCAGCGCCGCGGTGTTGTTTTCTCTCCTGAACGTCGCGGTTGTCTGGCTGCTAGTCCTGTTCGGCTGATCCCCCGCTGAGCCAGCGTTTTTGCCAGGCGCGGCGATCGCCGACAGTTCGCCCTTCCTGTAACCGCAGCCAAATTCGATCTCCCTCCGCATCATGTCGGTCGCATATAGCCGATTTGTCGGGCAAGCCGCTTTATTGTGACAATATCGGGACGGCGCGCGCAGGAGGGAAAACCTTTCTGCAAGTCAGAGCAACTCACGGCATGTCGCTCCTGGCGCTTTCATCCGTAGGAGAGGGGCTTTCGTATGTTCTGCTGTGACTCTACGCCAAACTTCCGACAGCCCGACGACCAGTAGTTTGAAAAAAATCATATACTTTTGGCGGGAATATCGTAGAATCTCTAGGTCAAGTGCCTTAAATAACTAGAAATCAAAGGCTTCAGGCATCCAATAGGGTGGGTGGCATGAAGAAGACGGCTTTCTGGAAAGCCGATTGGTTCGTCGGATTAGTCGTTGCCGTCGTTTTGTTTGCCGCGTCAGGCAGCGATCTCATTCAGAGTCTCGAACGCCAGGCCTACGACCTTGGTGTGCGGGCCTCCAGCCACGCCCCATCCCAGCGCATTGCCGTGATCGCGATAGACGATCAGAGCATTGCCAACATCGGCCGATGGCCTTGGCCGCGCGAGATCCATGCCCAGATGATCGCGAGTCTCAAACAGGCCGGGGCGAAAATCGTTGGCTATGCGTCATTCTTTTTCGAGCCACAGGTGGATCCCGGGCTCGCCTATATCTACAAGCTCGCGGAACTCTATCGGGCGCTTCCCCCGCCCCAGCAGGAAAGCCTTGCCGAGTTTGCATCTGTGCTGGTGGATGCGGATGCCGCGCTCAACAGCGACCGCAAGCTTGCCGACGCCGTCGCCCAGGCGGGAAATGTGGCGCTACCGATGCTTTTCACCATCGGTGAACCGCGCGGAAATCCCGATCACCCACTCCCCGACTACATTCTCAAGAGCCAGATCACCAAAGTGATCGACCGCATTGGCGCCACGGATAACAACATATTCCCGGTTCCGACGATGCAGGTGATTGCGCCGCTCGAAGAAATTGCCAGCGGCGCCGCGGGGGTTGGTCACCTTAACGCACTGCCCGATGTCGACGGCAGCACCCGCACCGAGCCGCTGGTGGTGCGCTTTTACGATCAGTATTTTCCGTCTTTCTCGCTGGTTCTCGCCGCAAGAAGCCTGAATCTGGGGGCGTCGGACGTCGAACTTCGCTTGGGTGAAGGCGTGAAGCTCGGAAACCTTACGATCAACGCGGATCCCTATCTGCAGATGTACACCTACTTCTACAAGGATAGGGAAGGCAAGCCCGCGTTTCCGTTGGATTCTTTTTACGACGTGATTTCGGGAAAGATCCCGGCCGAGAAATACCGGGACAAGATAGTGTTGATAGGTGCCACTGCCGCCGGCGTGGGGACCTACCAGGTAACGCCGATTTCGCCCGGAATGGCGCCGGTGCTGACTCTGGCGCATTCCGTGTCGAGCATTCTCCAGGAGGACTTCTTTGTAGCGCCCCCTTGGGGCTACTGGGCGGAAAAGGCGGCATTCCTGCTGGTGGCACTGTACCTGATCCTGTTGCTGCCGCGGCTCAAGGCGGGCATGGGCTTCACGGTGAGTGCTCTGTTGCTGGCAGCACTGTTCACCGCGCACTTCGCACTGATGGCGGGCCAGTTGATGTGGATTCAGTTAATGGCGTCCGCGGTACTGTTGGTGATTGGCCACGTCCTGCTTACTACCAAGCGCTTTCTCTCCACCGAGCGCGGCAAGGCCAGATCCGATCTCGATTCCGCGGAATCCAACCGCATGCTGGGCCTGGCTTTTCAAGGACAGGGCCAGCTCGACATGGCCTTCGACAAATTCAAGAAAGTGCCTCTCGATGATCAGCTGATGGACAACTTGTACAACCTGGCGCTCGATTTCGAACGCAAACGCCAGTTCAACAAAGCGCTCGCCGTGTACGAATACATGGCGACCTACAATCCGAAATTCCGCGACCTCGACCAGAAGCTCAATCGCTCCAAGCAGATGTCCGAGACGGTAATGCTCGGGAGCGGCGGTGGGCGCACCAACGCGAGCACGCTCGTTCTCGATGGTGGGGCAATGGAAAAGCCCATGCTTGGCCGTTATCAAGTCGAAAAGGAACTCGGCAAGGGCGCGATGGGCGTGGTCTACCTGGGCAAGGATCCGAAAATCGGACGCATTGTGGCAATCAAGACCATGGCGCTGGCCCAGGAGTTCGACGCCGACGAACTGGAGGAGGTGAAGCAGCGCTTTTTTCGCGAAGCCGAAACGGCCGGCCGGCTCAACCATCCTCATATCGTCACCATCTACGACGCCGGTGAAGAGCACGACCTGGCGTATATCGCCATGGAATTTCTCAAGGGCAAGGACCTGGTACCCCAGACCAAACCGGGCAACCTGTTACCCCTTCCGAAAACTTTATCCGTGATCGCCCGCGTCGCCGAGGCCCTGGATTACGCACACCGGCAAAACGTGGTTCACCGCGATATCAAGCCGGCAAACATCATGTACGACGCGCAGGCCGATTCAGTCAAAGTCACCGATTTCGGCATCGCGCGCATCACCGACTCCTCGAAGACCAAAACCGGCATGGTGCTGGGTACGCCCTCCTACATGTCGCCCGAACAACTTGCCGGCAAGAAGATCGACGGCCAGTCCGATCTGTTTTCGCTGGGCGTGACGCTGTATCAGCTTGCCAGCGGCAGCCTGCCGTTTCAGGGCGAATCGATGACCCAACTGATGTTCAAGATCGCAAACGAGCCGCCGGCCGACATCTTCAGCATCAACCCGACGCTGCCCGAGTGCCTGGTGACGATCATCAACAAGGCGCTTTCCAAAGACGTGGCGGCGCGCTTCAAGAGCGGTGAGGAAATGGCACTAGCGCTGCGCCAGTGTGCTGCGCAGTTCGGAACCGTAGACGTGAACTTGTGATGCATTGGAATCGATGAATCTGACCCAATCCTTGGAAATGGCGAAAGCCACCCACACCGGGATGGTGCGCTCTCACAACGAAGACAGCATTACCACGGATACCCAGATCGGGCTGGCGGTTCTGGCTGATGGCATGGGTGGCTACAATGCCGGCGAAGTCGCAAGCGGCATAGCAACGGCACTGATTTCGAGCGAGACCCGTGAAGCTCTGGCGAGGCACGCGCCGCACGAACTCGATAAAGGTTCCGGTTCCCCGCTGGCGACGCGCTTGCTTCGCGACATCATCGCCAGGGCCAACACCTCGATCTTTCAGTCAGCCAACAGTCAGCCCCAGTACGCGGGGATGGGGACGACGCTGGTGGTGACCCTGCTGTCCAACAACCAGATCACCATCGCCCACATCGGCGATTCCCGTTGTTACCGTTTCCGCGGGGACAAACTGCAGCAGATCACCCGGGACCATTCGCTGCTACAGGAACAGATCGACAGCGGTCTGCTCAGCAAAGAGGCCGCCAAGCGCTCGCAGAACAAGAATCTGGTTACCAGGGCGCTCGGCATCGAGCAGCAGGTCGAGGCGGAGATCCGGACCTATCCTGCGCAGGCGGGCGACATCTATCTCTTGTGCTCCGACGGCCTGAACGACATGGTCGAAGACGAGGACATCGAGATGACACTCACGGCGATCGGCAGCAACCTCCCGCTGGCTGCCGACCAACTGGTACAGATGGCGAATGACAACGGCGGACGCGATAATGTCTCCGTGGTGCTGATCAGGGTGAAGAAGGACTTCCCGGCCGACGACGGCTTGTGGACGAAGTTCCTTTCGTTGTTCAGATAAGAGGAAGCAGATATGGCGAAGTTGATACTCAGTCTCGATGGCCAGGTGATCAAGGAGTTCACCCTTACCAAGGAGCGATCCACCATCGGCCGCAAGCCGCATAACGACATTCAGATCGACAATCTGGCGGTCAGCGGGGAGCACGCCATTATCATGACCATCCTGAACGACTCTTTTCTCGAGGACCTTGGCAGCACCAACGGCACGCTGGTGAACGGGCAGCCGGTGAAAAAGCATTTTCTCCAGAGCAATGACATCGTGGAAATCGGCAAGTACAAGCTCAAATACGTGAATGAAGCGTCGGCGTCGATGAGCCAGGCCGAATTCGAAAAGACCATGGTGCTGCGCGCCCCGGCCACTGGAAACAAGGTAGAGACAACGGCGGAAATCAAAGCCCTGTCGGACACGCAGGACAATGTGGCCCAGGCGCCAAAATTGAGCGACACGGTCATCAATGCGCAGGTCGCACCGCCTCCGGCGGCCGCGCCTAAGCCGGCTGCACCGCCCGCTCCGGCGGCCGCGCCAGCCGTCTCGGCAATGCCGGGAGCGCTAGGGGCTGCACCGCCCGCTCCGGCGGCCGCGCCAGCCGTCTCGGCAATGCCGGGGGCGCTAGGTACCGTCCAGATACTTTCCGGACCAAACGCCGGCAAGGAACTGCCGCTGCTCAAGCCGCTGACCACGCTTGGCAAGCCCGGAGTGCAGGTGGCGGTGATCGCCAAGCGGCCTCAGGGCTACTTCATCACCCATGTGGAGGGTGCGAACTTCCCCGCAGTCAACGGCAAGATGCTCGACGCCCAGGCCCACGCGCTGCACGATCACGACATCATCGAGCTGGCCGGTGTAAAGATGGAATTCTTCCTGAAATCCTGAGCCCTATCGCGGCACCTCGAACCTTACTGTCCGCGCCAGAGGAGATAACCATAGGCAGGCGGAACCACCGAAGCGCTGCGGATGCGCTGCGCGGCGAATCAACGGAGACAGCTTGAAGAAACATCTGGTGCGCATCGCGCTCGGGCTGGTAGTGGTTCTGATTTTTGTCGGACACGCAGCGCGCTACTACGAAATCCCCTTCGTCAGCCGCTTCGAGAACATCGTTTACGACGCGCGCCTGCGCCTGACGATGCCCAACAGCGTTGATCCGCGCCTCGTCATCGTCGACATTGACGAGAAAAGCCTCGCTGTGGAAGGCCGCTGGCCGTGGCGCCGGGACAAACTCGCACTCATGCTCGACCAGCTCTTCGATTACTACAACGTGGGGATCGTCGGCTTCGATGTGGTGTTCCCCGAACGCGACGAAAGCTCCGGCCTCGGAATGCTCAGGCAACTCGGCGACAACCAGCTCAAGGGCAACGCGCAGTACCAGGCCGTGCTAAAGGACATCGGGCCGCAGCTCGAATACGACCGCGTGTTCGCCGAGAAGCTGAAAAATCGGGCGGTAGTGCTCGGCTACTATTTTTCCGACGTGGTGTCGGAAGACGGAAAAGGACGCACTACCGGCGCGGTGCCCAAACCGGTCCTGCCGGCCGGCACCTTCAAGGGAAAGAATATCGGCTTTACCCGCTGGATCGGTTATGGCGCCAATCTTCCGGAATTCCAGGAAGCCGCTGCAAGCGGCGGCCACTTTAATCCCTTGCCTGACGAAGACGGCGTGACCAGACGGGTGCCTATGCTCGCGGAGTATGAAGGTGCATATTACGAATCGCTGTCGATGGCGATGGTGCGACTCGGACTGGCTTCGCCGCCGGTCGTTCCCGGGTTTCCGCAAGAAAAATTCTTTACCAAGAACTATCCGGGACTGGAGTGGATCGACATCGGCTCGGTACGCATCCCGGTTGACGTGCAGGTAGCGGCGCTGGTGCCCTACCGCGGCCGTCAGGGCAGTTTCAAATATGTCTCGGCAACCGATGTGCTGCACGGCAGGGCGCCGATCGGCGACCTGAGGAACAAGATCGTCCTGGTCGGAACGACTACGCCGGGCCTGTTCGACCTCCGCGCGACTCCGGTGGCAAGTGTGTATCCCGGAGTGGAGATTCACGCCAACCTGGTCATCGGCATGCTCGACGGCAACATCAAGCAGAAGCCGCCCTACGTGCTAGGTGCCGAAGTCGTGCTTCTTGTTTTTTCCGGACTGGCCATGGCGCTGGTGCTGCCGCTGGTGAATCCGTTGCGTGCCACCATGCTTACGGTGGTCGTGCTTGCGGCGGTGTTTGCCAGCAACGTACTGGTGTGGACCGAAGGCAACCTGGTGCTGCCTCTGGCCTCCGGTCTGTTGATGATCGCCATGCTTTTCGCGTTGAACATGTCCTACGGCTTTTTCGTCGAGTCGCGCGCCAAGCGCCAGATCACCGGACTGTTCGGCCAGTATGTGCCGCCCGAGCTCGTAGACGAAATGAGCAGGGATCCCGAATCCTTCTCGATGGAAGGCGAGAGCCGCGAGCTGTCGGTGTTGTTCACGGACGTGCGCGGATTTACCACCATTTCCGAGGGCCTGGACCCGAAGCAACTCTCCAGACTGATGAACGAATTCCTCACGCCGCTGACCCGGGAAATCTACAAGCATCGCGGCACCATCGACAAGTACATGGGGGATTGCATCATGGCATTTTGGGGCGCCCCGCTCGAAGACCCGCAGCACGCGCGCAGCGCGGTGCTGACCGGTCTGGAGATGCACAAAGTGCTCGACGCACTGCAGCCCCATTTCAAGGAAAAGGGCTGGCCGCCGATTCACATCGGCGTGGGCGTAAATAGCGGCCGCATGAGCGTCGGCAACATGGGTTCGGAAATCCGCCTGGCTTACACCGTGATGGGCGACGCGGTAAACCTGGCTTCGCGCCTAGAGGGGCTCACCAAGGAGTACGGAGTCAACATGATCGTCGGCGAAGCCACGCGCGCGGAGGTACCCGACGTGGTCTTTCGAGAACTCGACCGAGTGAAGGTCAAGGGCAAGGATGAGCCGGTGGCCATTTTTGAACCGATAGGACTGACGCAGGAAACCAGCAAGGCCGCGCAGGATGAATTGAAGCTGTGGGCGCAGGTCCTCAAGCTTTATCGGGCGCGCGACTGGGATATGGCAGAATTGCAGTTGCTCAACCTGCAAAAGCTCAACGCAGCGAGCGCACTTTATAAGCTCTTCCTTGGGCGCATCGCCTTGTTCCGCAGGGACTCTCCGGAGCAAGGCTGGGACGGTTCCTGGAAATTCGAGACTAAATAGCGATGCAGATCAGAGTACTCGGCTGCAGTGGCGGAATCGGTGGAAACCTGCGCACCACGTCCATGCTGCTCGATTACGACGTGCTGATCGACGCCGGAACCGGGGTCGGAGATTTGAGCCTCACGGAGCTGCTGAGGATCGATCACGTTTTTCTAACCCACTCGCACCTCGATCACGTCACTTCACTCACGTTCCTGGTAGACACCGTCGGCCCGATGCGCGACACGCCGATCACCGTGCATTGCACCGAGGCCACACGCAAGATCCTGCAGGACCACATCTTCAACTGGAAAGTGTGGCCGGATTTCACGGAGATTCCGAGTAAGGCTGCGCCCTATCTGAGGTATACGACCTTTGCATTGGGCGAAACCGTGATTCTCGCAGGACGGCGGATCAGTGTGTTACCGGCCAACCACGTGGTGCCGGCGGTCGGATTCCATCTTGACAGCGGCGAGGCCAGCCTGGTCTTCACCGGCGACACCACCATCAACGAGGCTCTTTGGACGGAAGTGAACAAGATCGAGAATCTGCGCTATCTGATTATCGAGACCGCCTTCCCGAACGAGGAAAAGCAACTGGCAGTCGCGTCGAAACATCTGTGCCCGAGCATGCTGGCGGAAGAATTGGCCAAGCTCAAGCGCCCTGCACGGGTTTATATCACGCACCTCAAACCCGGCGCCGGCACACTAACGATGCAGGAAGTCGAAGAGTATGCCGAACGCTACAACCCGCGCATGCTGTCCAATGGTCAGGTTTTCAAGTTTTAGCGCTCCGCTATCGGCCGAAGCGCGGGTTCACGGCCCGAAAGTTGCTGGGGTAGTGTCCCGGAGTGGCCCCCGGCAAACGGAAGAAGGATGGATGCCATGAGCACAGTTTTTGAGACCAAGCAGCAGTCCGGCCACAACCTGGCCGAAATGAGCCACAAACTGGAGTTCCAGAAGAGGCTCCAGGCGGTCACGAACAAGATCCATGCGACCACCAACATCGACGAGATCATGCTGGAACTGTCGCAGGACATCTGTTCCTTGTTCGAAGCCGACCGCCTCACTATTTACGTGATGTCCGAGGACAAGACCTCGATTATTTCCAAGGTCAAAACCGGTTTAGCCTCCTTCAAGGACCTGAAACTGCCGATTAACGAGCAGAGCATCGCGGGCTTCGTCGCGTTGTCGAAAAAGCTTATTAACCTCCGCGATGTCTACGACGATAATGAACTTCGCGCACACAACCCGAATCTCAAATTCCTCAAGGAAGTAGACCGCCGCACCGGATACCGCACCAAGCAGATGCTGGTGGTACCGGTCACAGACGGCCCCGGAGGCGACCTGATCGGCGTCGTGCAGGTAATAAACGCCAAGAGCAGCAAACCTTTCTCCACGGTAGCTGAGGAGGGCGCGGCGCATCTTGGAGAGACCCTGGCGATTGCTCTGAAACAACGCAGCCGGCCCGCGGCAATGCTGCGCGGGAAGTATGATTATCTGGTAACCAACGCGGTGCTTTCCGTGGAAGAAATGGAACTGGCGACCCGTTCGGCGCGGCGCAAGAATCTGGATATCGAGGATGTGCTCATCGACGAGTTTCAGGTGAAGTCGCCGGCGATCGGCGAAGCGCTGTCCCAGTTTTTCCGCGTGCCCTACGAATCCTTCAAGCAGGATCGGGTCAAGCCCATGGACCTGCTGAAGAACCTGAAGCGCGATTTCGTTGAAAGCAGCTCTTGGGTGCCGATCGAAGACGTTAAGGAAGGATTGATTGTGCTCACCACCGACCCGGAGAAAGTCCGCGCGTCGAAAGTGGTCGGTAATATTTTCCCTAAGCACAAGGTGGTCTTCAAAGTTAGCACCCGGCGCGAATTCACCGCCACGCTCGATCAGCTCTTCGGCGCGGAAGCCGGGGGCGGAGACAGTTCGAATATCAGCGAACTGCTCTCCACCATGGACGATGCCGGGGATGAGGAAAGCGGGGCCGGCGGTGGCACCGACGACGTATCCCTCGCGCAGGACAACGAACTGGTCAAACTGGTGAATAAGATCATTGTGGACGCCTATCATCAGGGAGCGTCCGACATTCACATCGAGCCCTATCCGGGTAAGGGCAAGACCGAGGTCCGCTTCCGTAAGGATGGCACGTTGCAGCCCTACATATCGGTGCCCGCAAGCTATCGCAATGCCATCGTTGCGCGCCTGAAGATCATGTGCGATCTGGACATCTCGGAGAAACGCAAACCCCAGGACGGCAAGATCAAATTCAAGAAATTCGGCCCGCTCGATATCGAACTGCGGGTGGCGACCATTCCTTCCGCAGGCGGTGTCGAAGACATCGTGATGCGCATACTTGCGGCGGGCGAACCGATCCCTCTCGACAAGCTGGGGCTATCGGAACGCAACCTTGGAACCTTGAAAGACGTGGTCAGCAAGCCGTACGGACTGTTCTTCGTGTGCGGCCCGACCGGCTCAGGCAAGACCACCACGCTGCATTCGGTGCTCGGCTATCTCAACACGCCGGGAACCAAGATCTGGACTGCCGAGGATCCCGTCGAAATCACCCAGAAGGGCCTGCGACAGGTGCAGATGAACGTGAAGGCCGGGTTGACCTTCGCGGTCGCGATGAAGGCATTCCTGCGGGCCGATCCGGACATCATCATGGTGGGGGAAATGCGCGACAAGGAAACGACCTCGACCGGCATCGAGGCGTCGCTCACCGGCCACCTGGTATTCGCCACGTTGCATACCAACAGCGCGCCGGAATCAATCGTACGTCTGCTCGACATGGGGATGGACCCGTTCAATTTTGCCGACGCACTACTAGGCGTACTGGCGCAACGCCTGGCCAAGCGGTTGTGCTCCAAGTGCAAGACGCCTCACGTGGCCACGCAGGAAGAACTCAAGGCCATTCTCGAGGAGTTCTGCATCGAGTTGAAGAACACCGACCAATGGAAGCGAGACCCGAAAGCGGCGTACGAGGGAATTTACCGCGATTGGGCGAGGCAGTTTGCCGACGAAAAGGGACAGTTCAAACTCTACACGCCGGTAGGATGCGAAGTCTGTGGCGGCACCGGCTACAAGGGGCGGGTAGGCTTGCATGAGTTGCTGGTGGGCTCCGATCCGGTCAAAAAGCACATTCAGGAGCATTCGCGGGTGGCGGAAATCGTTGCCACCGCGCTTGCTGAGGGCATGCGCACGCTAAAGCAGGACGGCATTGAGAAGGTCCTGCAGGGCATTACCGATATGCATCAGGTCCGGGCAGTCTGTATCAAGTAGACGGCCGACGGAACCGGGCACTAAACGCACGAACACCCTTCCATGAGCGAACCAACCTCGGCCGAACTCTTTCGCCGTCTGGAAGAGCTGAACGGGGTCGGAATTTCCCTTTCCAGGCAAAAAGACACCAATCGCCTGCTGGAGGCGATTCTCGTCGCCGCCAAAAAGATCACCAATGCCGATGGCGGTACCCTTTATCGCGTGGACGCGGATAAAAAGCTCGTCCATTTCGAGATTTTGCGCACCGATTCGCTCAGCATTGCGATGGGCGGAACGACAGGAGTGGAAGTCCCGTTCTACCCTGTCCGGCTCTTCGACGACAACGGTTGCCCTAACAATTCCATGGTGGTGGCTTATTCGGTGCTGCGCGACGAAACCGTCAACATCGCCGACGCTTATGCCGCCGAGGGTTTCGACTTCACCGGCACCAAGAATTTCGACAAGAAGACAGGCTACCGCTCGACATCGTTCCTGACGGTGCCGATGAAGAACCACGAAGACGAAATCATCGGCGTGCTGCAGTTGATCAATGCGAAGGATCGCGTAACCGACAAGATCGTGCCGTTCTCCGAGGCTGACCAGCACCTCGCGGAGTCTCTCGCTTCACAGGCTGCGGTGGCGCTGACCAACCGTCAACTCATCACTCAGCTCGAAGCCCTGTTCGAATCCTTCATAAACCTGATTAACGCCGCAATCGACGACAAGTCGCCGTATACCGGCGGACACTGCCAACGCGTCCCGACGCTCACTATGTTGATTGCCGAAGCCGTGAACGACACCGACAACGGCCCGCTCGCTGATTTCGTCATGACCGATAAGGACCGGTACGAACTCAAGATTGCCGGCTTGCTTCATGACTGCGGCAAGGTTACCACCCCGGTACACGTGGTGGATAAAGCGACCAAGCTGCAGACCATATTCGACCGCATAGGGCTAATTGATACCCGTTTTGAAGTGCTCAAGCGCGATGCAGAGATCGGCGTGCTCCGCGCCAAACTGGCCGCCCGGGGCAACGCCGGTGGTGAATGGGAGAAAAGCGAGCGCGATTTGAGGGCTCGGCTGCGGCAGATCAACGAGGACCGCCAGTTCCTGCGTTACTGCAATTTCGGCTCGGAGGCGATGCGCGAGGAGGACCAGGAACGGGTGCGGGAAATCGCCAAGACTTATCGTTGGCGCGATGTCGACGGCAACGAGGCCGATTTTCTCACCGCCGACGAAATCAAAAACCTGACTATTCGTTCCGGCACCCTGACCCAGGAAGAACGGCAGATCATCAACCACCACATCGAGGTAACCATCAAGATGTTGGAGTCGCTGCCGTGGCCGAAGCATTTGAAAAACGTGCCTGAGTATGCCGGGGGGCACCACGAGCGTATGGACGGCAAAGGCTATCCGCGCGGACTGACCCGCCAACAGATGTCGGTGCAAGCGAGAATGATGGGTATCGCGGACATCTTCGAGGCCCTCACCGCGAAGGATCGCCCCTATAAGAAAGGAAAGACGCTTACCGAATCGCTGAACATCCTGGGCAAATTCAAGCTCAATGGACACATCGACCCGGACTTGTTCGATGTGTTCCTGCAGAAGAAGGTGTATCTGAAATACGCCGAGCAGTTTCTCGATGCGGAGCAGGTTGACGAGGTGGACATCACCGCAGTTCCTGGTTACGGGTCGCGGTGACAAACTGCGTCAGATACTGCCCGGCGCTCGGAATTCATCCGTGCGGCGCTTAGTTTGCCAGCGGCACAAGCTGCTGATCCACTTGCTGAAAAGCGATATTTCGCGGCTGAAGCGCCTTCGTAGGAAAGAATTTTAACTTGATGTTTAATAAGGAAGATTGAGTTAGCGCGGTACCCCTGATGATGATTCAGGGCGAAGCCTCAAGTTCGTTGGCACGGGGATTGCGCTAGAGAGGTCGAACACACGGAATCCCAGGTGTGTTTTTCAATCAACCATCAAGGAGTGATCCATGAAGGCCGTACAAAGGGGTTTTACACTTATCGAACTGATGATCGTGGTCGCGATCATCGGTATTCTGGCGGCGGTTGCGCTGCCTGCATACCAGGACTACACGGCCCGCGCCAAGATGTCTGAAGCGATTCTGGCTGCTTCGGCGTGCCGCACCAGCGTCACTGAGACCGTGCAATCCGCCACAACCTTGCCGGCCGCCGGCCAGTGGGGTTGCGAGTCGACCGTTCTCAACGCCAACCCGGTCTCCAAGTATGTGGACGAAATTCAGACCAACGGCACCGGTGAAGTTCGCGTCATCGTGAACCGCATTGGACCGGACGTTAACGGCAAGGCGATTATCCTGCAGCCTTCGTCCTCGCCCACGGCGCTGGTTGCCCCGGTTGCGGGTAGCGCTATCGCCGCCTGGAATTGCGGTCCGGATCCGAACAACGCTGCTCCTCCGATCGACAAGTTCCTGCCGGGTTCCTGCCGCGCTCAGATTGTGACCCCGGGCGGCCATGCAGAAAGCCAGAGCTAAGCGAGAAGTTGTTATGGATGTCGTGGTTGCGTAATTCGCCGCCGCGGAAAGAGAGGGTGCTTCGGCACCCTCTTTTTTTTCCGCTTGTGCCCGCGGGTAGAATGCGCTCGATTCTGCGCCTGTTTGCGCCGTTCGTAGTTGCTGCACCCCGCATGCTGTAGCGTTGGCCACTGTCGGCGAGTACGGCGAGAGATGCAAAGCCGGCTTGTACACGTAACCGGAGTTTTCGCAAACATGGAAGAAAGCACGCGAAGCAAGGCGCTGACGCTGGCGATCTTGCCCATTTGCCTGTACCTCGTCATCGCGCCGGTCTGGTTTCCGGCGCTCGCGGCCCGCATGTATGACAACGCCCGCTTGCTTCAACTCGGGGTGCTGGCACTGGTAGTGCTGTTGCTGTCATTGCGTGGCGTCCGCAACGGGGTAACCGAGGCATGGTTTGCCTTGGGACGTCTGCCAAGGGCGTTGCTGGCCGTGATGATCGCCGCCGGGGCCATCAGCGCCTCGTTCTCCGCTGCCCCTCACCTCGGTGCGTTGGAGGTTGCGCTCATGACGCAACTGGTGGTGCTGTTTCTGGTTGTGAACGCGGCCGTGCGGGAACTCAAGGAAAAGGCGGAATCCACGTTCGTCGTGGCGATTGCCTGCGGCGCCGCTCTGGTGGGCATTAAATTCTGGGTGACCCAGGTTTCCCACATGCTCGAAGGTAAACCGTTCCAGTGGGTCAGTCCATTTCTGGATTTCGCCAATGTGCGCTTTTTCAACCAATACCAGGCCTACGCATTGTTGTTGATCCCGCTCGCCGCAGCCCTGCCGGGAATGTCCCGCAACTGGCGGATCGCCGTGTACGTCGTCGCGGCGAACTTCTGGGCGCTGCAGTGGATGGCTGGTTCGCGGGCGGTTTGGACGGGCGCTGTGGTGGGCGCGATCATGGTAATTGCGTTGGCGCGACGCGGGCGGCTGGCTTGGTTGGGACAGCAGACGCTGATGGTCGTTTCGGGCGGGCTGATCTACCTTCTTTTCTCGCAGCTCGTTGCCTCCGCGCCGGGTGCAACGGCGGTTCCCGGAATGAGCTCAGCCGTTGAATTCGGCTCGCAAAGCGACACGGACAGGATCGCAATGGTTTCCCTGTCACTGAAGATGCTCGGTGAGCATCCGCTGCTGGGCATCGGCCCCGGCCAATGGGGATTGAATCAGGTTCTGGTGAAGAATGCGCATCCGCACAATGCGGCTCTGCAACTGCTGTCCGAATACGGGTTGCTCGCCGGCACCGCCGGCGTGGCACTGGTCATTCTGTTGCTGCTGTTTGCCGTCAAAACACTGCGGGAGCAAACACGCGAGATCCCCGCTCCGGCTACATCGAGCCTGTGCGCGGCGCTGTTCATGGGACTCACGGATTCGATGTTCAGCGGCAATCTGATCATGTCGCACAGCCAGATCCTGCTGTTCGTGATCGCTGGGTGGTTAGTGGGACAAAGTCAGAAGAAACCGGAGGTGATGAACGAACGCAATAGTGGCTGGCGTCTGGCTGGACTGACGCTCGGCGGGGTTGCGATGCTGGCGATGTGCACCACGGCGATCCTTGCGTTCGAGTATGTGGACGTCGTCAACACAATGCCCGGTAATCTGCAGCCGCGCTATCCGCATTTCTGGCAATACGGCCGCTTTGCCGGTTGGTAGGGGACGCCGGAATCTCGCCGCTTACTTGCGATATATCGACGATCGCATCGGCAGCCCGTTGCTCAGATACGAATGAAAGTATTCCAGATCATTGAATTCCTGGCTTCCGGCAGGGAACGGCACCGCGCGCATCGCCTCCATGCAACGCTGGTAGCGCATATGCAGCGTATAAAGATTGTCCCCGCCGCGAAAGACCGGAAAGTGCGTTGTGTGTCCGACGGTGGGCGAGATAATCTCATCGCGGAAATAATTTCCGGCATTCGCAACATGACATGATGCACAGGCGAGATTAAGCTGGCCGATGCGGCGGAAAAACAGGTCGCGCCCTGCCCGGTAATGCCGTTGCGCGGCCGGCCCGTCCACCTTGACGTTCACGCGCATTCCGTCCGAGAGTGTGCGCGCATAGGCGGTCAATATCCCCATCGTATTCCTGTCCCCATAATCGAATTCCCGTTCGCCGTTTTCGCGAAGACAACGGTTGATTTTCATTTCGAATGTGACGATTTTCCCGGACGCCGCCTCAAAATAGGGAAAATTTCCGGCGACGTTCCGCCCGCCGTCGGCAAAGCAATCGGAGAATTTCCCGCCGTTTGCAAACGGCTTTTCCCACATCATCCTGCCCTTGTCGAGGTCACCCTGGAATGGCGGGAATTCCATGATGCTGTCGTATTGCGCTTTCGAATCCGGACTGAGCATCAAGGCGCCGTTGACGTATTCGTCGAGCGCGCGGCCGGGGAACTTCCCCTTGAAGAACTCGATCATCGACTCGCGCTCCTCCGCAGGAGCGGTATCCGCCTGCACCATCCACGATGCAGCCAGCATGCTGAGCGTCAGGACAGTTCTATTAACCAGCAATCCGGCGTTCACGCTGGCGGGCTCAAGTGAGAATGGTCTCCATGCTGGCTTTCTCGCCCCGATTGTCTACCCAGCCCACCAGGAGCTTGTCGCCCGCTTTCGCCCCGCGCACACGGAAGTTGAGAAACGGATTCTTGGATACCGCCTGGCTCCACTGCGCCTCGAGCACGGTCTTGCCATTCAGGGTGGCGGTGAGGTTCTGAATGATATGCATGGGCACTGGCTGACCGGTAACCGCATCCTTGCGCAGCCCGGTCTCCATTGGATGGAATATCAGTATTTTCACGTCAGCCACATCGCCTTTCAGCTGGGCTCTGATTTTCATCGGATCGGCCATCTGATCTCCTCCGTCATGAAGGTCAGGGGCCGCAGCCGCCAATGGTGACCTTGACTTCCTGGGCGGTGGCGTAGAACTTGCCGCCTGCTTTGGCCATGATCCGTACCCTGGACGATTCGGCCATCTTTATCCGCGTGGCCACGAATGCTTCTGTTCCATTGGTGAACTCGAATATCGCGGTAAGCGGCTGCGGATTCTTGTCCACCAGAATGTAAATAGCCACGGTACCCGGTATTCCGCTGGCGATCTCCAGCGGAACGATGGCTCCGTTCTCGGCAATCTCGGGTGCCTTCAACGCGATCTTGTCGCTGTCCTCTGTCGCGGTGACCCCTAAGCTTTTCAGCGCGTCAGCAACGGATTTGGCATCGAAGGCAGCCTTGTTCCACGGGGCGGCAAGAACTCGTAGCGGCCTCAGAATCGCCATAGCCATTGCCATGGCTGCTGCGCGCAGCACCGACCTCCGCATCGTTGGAGCTTTCATGCCTGTCCCGGTTTCATTGCGTATAAAGATAGTCGATGATCAGTTCGATTTCGTTGCTGCTAAGTATCCCGTGCTTGCCATAGGGCGGCATCACCGTGTTTGGGTTAGACCGCATGGGGTCCCAAAGGCGGCTGCGCAACTGCGAGCGCTCGGGGAACCTGGAGCGGATTGCGATGAGGGGCGGGCCGATGTTAGCCAGGGTATTTGCCTCGGGATCACCGGGGAACTGGTGACAGGCGAGACAGTTGCCCTTGGCTATCTCGAACGCGAGGCGCCTTCCCGCTGCAACATTGGGTGCATCTTCTGCCCAAGCCAACGACAGCGAATGCAGTAAGGCGCTGCCGGCAACCAGAACAGCAGCCAACCGAAAACACAGAACGCTGCACTTGTGAGTCAAAACCAAAGCCGATCCGATGCACGCCTGTCCGCGCCAACTCACGCGCTGCCGGTCCCCGCGACCCAATGCCCTGATTGGCCGCCGTGCTTTTCGCGCAACCCGATGCCTTCGATGCGCATGCCCCGGTCCACCGCCTTGCACATGTCGTACACCGCGAGCAGCCCGATACTGACCGCAGTGAGCGCCTCCATTTCCACGCCAGTGCGACCCACGGTTTCCGCAACTGCGATGCATTCCACAGAATTTTCGTCGCGATGCACTTCGAAATCGACGCTCACTTTGGTAAGCGCGATAGGGTGGCACAAGGGAATCAGTTCGGCGGTGCGCTTTGAACCCTGGATCGCTGCGATGCGTGCCACGCCGAGGACATCGCCCTTGGCTGCGCCGCCTTCGACGATCTTCCGCAGCGTTTCGGGGCGCATGAGAATCCTGCCACCCGCGATCGCGACTCTGTGAGTTTCCTGCTTTTCGGCAACGTCTACCATGCGCGCCTGGCCGCGGGAATCGAAATGTGTAAGTTCGCCCATGCTGAATTCCATTTGCCTCTGCGGCCGTTACGCGACCGGGGAACTTGATGAAAGGTGGCGTTATCATAGCACCATGAAATTTCGCTCACTGATTGCTGTCGCCCTGCTGGCTCCCGCACTGGGTCTTGCGGACGAATTGCCCGACCTGGGCGATGTGTCGCAAGGAGCGTTGTCCCCCACCCAGGAGCGCAAGCTCGGTGAGGGCATCATGGGCCAGATTCGCGCTAGCCCCGCTTACATTGACGATCCCGATGTCAACGACTATCTGAATGTCACGGGCTACCGGCTAGTCGGCAACAGTCCGGATCCCGCAGCCCCATTCGAATTTTTCGGAATTGCCGACACCTCCGTCAATGCCTTTGCCTTGCCGGGCGGTTTCATCGGCGTGCACTCCGGTCTGCTGCTGACCGCGCAAAGCGAATCCGAGCTTGCCAGTGTGCTCTCGCATGAAATTGCCCACGTCACCCAACACCACCTCGCGCGCATGGTCGCGGCACAACAGCGCGCCGGACTTGCATCGATGGCCGCGCTGGCGGTTGCGATACTCGCGGCACGTTCGAATCCCGAGGTTTCCGCAGCGGCAATTACCGCGGCGCAGGCCGGCACCATTCAGTCGGCGCTCAATTTCACCCGGGAACATGAACGCGAGGCAGACCGCATCGGTTTACAGATCATGGAGAAGTCGGGTTTCGACGTGCATGCCATGCCGGTCTTCTTCGAACGGCTGCAGAAGGCCACTCGGGTGTACGAAACCGGAGCACCCGCTTATCTGCGCACCCATCCGCTGACCTACGAGCGGATTGCCGACGTGCAGGGCCGCATTCAGGACATGCCATTCAGGCAAGTGCCCGACAGCCTGGAATTTCAACTGGTGCGCGCACGGCTATCCGCGATCGAGGGAAACCCACGCACGGCGGTCACGAATTTCGAAAACATGCTTTCAGGCAAGAAATTCACCAGCGAGGTCGCCGCGCGCTACGGCCTGGTGGTGGCGCTGTTGCGCGCGGGCGATTTCACGCGTGCCAGAAAGGAGGTCGCGCTGTTGCAGGGCGTTAAGGCGAAAAGCCCGATGATCGACGCCCTGACTGCGCAAACCCTGATCGGCGGTGGCGAGTTGGAAAAAGGGCTCGCAACTTATCGCGATGGGCTGCGCGCACATCCCAACCGTCGCGCTCTGGTATACGGTTACGCCAACGCGCTGCTCGACGCCACGCGTGCCGCGGAAGCGGTGGCCTTCCTCTCGGGCAGGCTGGAGACCGGTTCCCCCGACGCGCGCCTGTATGAGCTGCAGTCGCGCGCATATACGGCGATGGGCAAGCGCTTGCAGCAACACCGCGCACAAGCCGAAGCTTACGTGCTGCGCGGGAATCTGACTGCGGCGATCGAACAATTGCAACTGGCGCAACGCGCCGGCGACGGCGACTTCTACCAAAAGTCCAGTGTCGAGGCCCGCCTCAAGGAACTGGTGGCGATCGATAGTGAAGTCCGGCGCCGCCCCTGACTGGAGCTTTCGTCAAGCTTAAGGGGGCTCCAGCGCCCGCCTCACTTCGTGCACAACGGCGTACGTTTCAAGCAATTGCCTGAATTTACTCAAAAACCTCGCCTTATGACCTTGAGTTTTCTATCATATCGACGTCTGCCCGCTTGGCTGCGAGGCTGCCGGCAAATGCGACCATGGAAAAGATCGGCAAATACGAGATCATCAAGGAGCTCGGAAAGGGCGCGACCAGTGAGGTCTACCTGGCCAACGACGTCTTTGCCAGCCGCCAGGTCGCGATCAAACTGGTGCGCGCCGACGTGCTTGGCGACAAGGACCATGGAAAGCGGTTTCACAAGCTGTTTCTGACTGAAGCTTCCCTCGCTGGCAAGCTCTCCCATCCGCATATCGTTTCCATTTTCGATGCGGTCGTCGACGAGCAGGGCAGTTACCTGGTCATGGAATATGTCGAGGGCGGCACTCTCGAGCCGTTCACGCAGCCCGAGTCCCTGCTGCCGGTCAGCCGCGTAATCGAGATTATTTTCAAGTGCTGCAAGGCGCTCGATTACGCGCATCGCCACGGCATCATTCACCGCGACATCAAGCCGGCCAATATTCTGCTCACCGGCGAGAGCGATATCAAGATTTCCGATTTCGGGGCCGCTCTCACGATTGCATCGGAAACCACACAGGTATCCGGAATCGGCTCGCCCGCTTACATGTCGCCGGAGCAGCTGCAGGAGCAATCGCTCAACCATCAGACGGACATATTTTCGCTGGGCGTGGTGCTGTACCAGATGCTCACCGGTGCGCTGCCCTTCAAGGCCACCAATAACTACAGCATGGTTTATCAGATCATTCATGTCGATGTGCCTCCGCCCAGCCTGCTGCGACCGGAGACTCCAAGCGCGGTGGACATCATCGTGCGGCGCGCAATGGAGAAGGAAATCACCAAACGATTCCAGACCTGGGAAGAATTCGCCCAGGCACTGGCCAATACTTTCAATAACCTGCAGAAACCGGAGGAAGTCGTACCCGAGGCGGAAAAATTCAATACTCTGCGACGCCTCGAATTCTTCAGGACTTTTAGCGACGTCGATCTCTGGCAGGTCTTGCGCATATCCAATTGGGCGCGCTATTCCACCAACAGTTCGGTTATCAAAGAGGGCGATATCGGCACTGCCTTTTATGTCATTGCCGCCGGGGAGGTCAAAGTCATCAAGCAAGGCAAACTCCTGAACATCCTGCGCACGGGTGAATGCTTCGGGGAAATGGCTTACCTCGGCAAGCGTTCGTACCAGCGCACCGCCAGCGTCATTTCCGTCAATGACATCACCATCATCGAAGTCGGCGCCGATTCGCTGGCCCAGGCAACCGAGAGCTGCAAACACGCTTTCAACGCCGCTTTCCTGGAACTTCTGGTGGGCAGGCTGGAAGCGGCAAATATCAGGTTGTCGCAATTGCTGCTCGACCGGAACATAAGCATCTTCTGAGCATTGCAACAAAGCGGTATCATTCCGGGGCGTTCCTGGTGTTCCCATGAGCAACTTTGCCGCCATAGATCCGCTGCGTTTGCACGACATGAAGACGAACGCCGATATCGTTCTGGTGGATGTGCGCACCGATCTGGAAGTCAGCCGTGGCGTCATTCCCGGCGCGTTGCACATACCTTTGCACTTGTTGCCCGCCCGCTTCGAAGAGATCGACCGCTCGCGCCCCGTCGTGTTCTACTGCCAGTCCGGAGCGCGTTCTGCTCAGGCCAGCGCTTTTTTGAACAGCAAGGGATGGCCGGAAGTCTATAACCTGGCGGGCGGAATCAACGCGTGGATCGGCAACGGCATGCTGGTTGCCGCCCCGGGTTGACCAGGGGAAGCGACGATTCAGGGATCAGAATTGGAAACCGAAATTCACTTCGACCGCGAACTTGACGCGCGCGGGCTCAACTGTCCGTTGCCGATCTTGCGCACGAAAAAATCTCTTAACGACATGAGTTCCGGTCACGTGCTGAAGGTTCTGGCCACCGACCCTGGTTCGGTGCGCGATTTCCAGGCCTTCTCGAAACAGACGGGGAACCAGCTGCTGTCCTCTACCGAGACCGACGGAGTGTTCCTGTTTTTCATGCGCAAGAAGTGAGCGACCCATGATTCCCGATATGGATCGTCTGATTGTCGGCTTCGACCGCGCGTTGCGCACCCTGTGGGGACCCGCGGTTTCGTTGCGCCCGGTTCCCGGCGAGAAGCTGTCCAACCCGGAGCTGAGCGCGGCGGAAAGGCGCCACTCGGCTGCGCTGATGCGGGTGAACCACAGCGGCGAAGTGTGCGCGCAGGCGCTCTATCAGGGACAGGCACTGACCGCGCGCAACGATACCGCAAGGACGACTCTCGAACGCGCCGCAGCGGAAGAGACCGAACACCTGGCCTGGACTGCGCAGCGCATCGACGAACTCGGTGGGCGGGTGAGCGTCCTCAACCCGTTTTTCTACGCCGGCTCGTTCGCCATCGGCGCGCTCTCCGGGCTGCTCGGCGACAAGTGGAACATGGGATTTCTCGCGGAGACCGAGCGCCAGGTCGAAGGACATCTCGGCGGCCATCTCGAACGGCTGCCTCCCCAGGACGAGAAGAGCCGGGCGATCGTTGCGCAGATGAAGGAAGACGAGGCGCGCCATGCCCAAACCGCGCTGGCCAACGGTGCTGCGGAATTGCCGGAACCGGTCAGGCAGGGGATGCGCATCTGTTCACGGCTGATGACCGCGTCGACCTTCAGGGTCTGATACCGGATTCAGCTCTCGACGATCTCAAAATCGTGGGTGATCTCGGCAGTCTTGCCGAGCATGATCGAAGCCGAGCAATATTTTTCCGCAGACAGGTGAATGGCACGCTCGACGTGTTCGCGCCGCACTTTGCGTCCCGTGATCACGAAATGAAAGTGTATGCGCGTGAACACTTTCGGGTCCGTGGGCGCCCGCTCTGCGGCGACTTCGAGCACGCAACCACTGACTTCCTGGCGCGCCTTCTTGAGGATCGTCATCACGTCATAGGCAGTGCACCCGCCGGTGCCTGCCAGCACTGTTTCCATCGGCCGCGGCCCGAGATTGCGGCCACCACCCTCCGGCGCGCCATCCATCACTAGCGCATGTCCGCTTTCGGTCTCACCCAGGAATGCCACGTTCTCGATCCACTTCACCCTGACCTTCATTGTCGTCCTCGAAGCAACTTGTTAGGGCCTGTCTTCTCCTCATTACCGCGGACCCAGAGGGCGCAGATGGTACCAGCCAGGTCGCGTCTCGCCATACCAATGACCGGCCGCCAACACTGCGTTTGGCCATACCCGGAATAATTGCCGGAAATTTGGAGAGGTCAATTTACCTATACATTACAGATAGTTAAGCAACGCGGGGTGTAATTATCAGGGGCACCTACTGTAAAATGCAACGCTTTTCAAACGTGACACACGGGAACATGGCTAACAGCAACGTCGATCGTCGCAAGCGGCGCTTTCTTTTGGCCGCAACCAGCGTAGCCGGTAGCGTTGCCGGTGTAGCTGTGGCGGTGCCCTTCGTGGCGAGCATGAACCCGAGCGCGCGGGCAAGGGCTGCCGGCGCACCCGTCGAAGTCGATGTGGCTAAGGTCGAGCCGGGGATGATGATCACCGTGGAGTGGCGGGGCCAGCCGGTGTGGGTGGTCCATCGGACCAAGGAAATGATCGACAGCCTGCCAAAACTCGATGCCGCAGTTGCCGATCCGCAATCTTCCATGCCGATGCAGCCGGATTATGCGAAGAACGAGTTCCGCTCGATCAAACCCGAATACCTCGTGCTGGTAGGCATTTGTACCCACCTGGGCTGCTCACCGTCGCAAAAACTCGTACCCGGAGAGCAGAGCGGACTCGGCGAGGACTGGCCCGGCGGATTCTTCTGCCCCTGCCACGGTTCCAAGTTCGATCTGGCCGGCCGCGTCTATAAGGGCGTGCCGGCACCGGCGAATCTGAAGGTTCCCCCCTACACCTATCTGAGCGATACGCGTCTGCTCATCGGTGAACACAGCAAAGGAGCATGACGCGATGGGCAAGATGACCGCGCTGCTCAACTGGATCGACGCGCGCTTTCCGCTGACGGCAACCTGGAGAGCGCACCTCTCGGAATATTACGCGCCGAAGAACTTCAACTTCTGGTACTACTTCGGCTCGCTGGCGATGCTGGTGCTGGTGATGCAGATCGTCACCGGCATTTTTCTCACTATGCACTACAAGCCCGACGCCGCGCAGGCTTTCGCTTCGGTCGAGTACATCATGCGCGATGTCGACTGGGGATGGGCGATACGCTACATGCACTCCACGGGCGCGTCGTTGTTTTTCGTGGTGGTGTACCTGCACATGTTTCGCGGTCTGATCTACGGTTCCTATCGCAAGCCGCGCGAGCTGTTGTGGCTGCTGGGCGTGCTGATTTATCTGTGCCTGATGGCGGAGGCTTTCTTCGGGTACTTGCTGCCGTGGGGCCAGATGTCCTATTGGGGCGCACAGGTGATCGTCAATCTGTTTGCCGCCATCCCTTTCTTCGGCCCGGACCTGGCGGTTTGGATCCGCGGCGACTACGTGGTCTCTGATGCGACCCTGAACCGCTTCTTTGCGTTTCACGTCATCGCCATCCCTCTGGTGCTGCTCGGGTTGGTTTTTGCGCATCTGGTGGCGCTGCACGAAGTCGGCTCCAATAATCCGGATGGCATCGAAATCAAGCACAAAAAGGATGCCCGGACCGGCATTCCACTGGACGGCATCCCCTTCTTTCCGTATTACGTGGTGAAAGATCTGGTCGGTGTGGTTGTGTTCCTCATGGTGTTCAGCGTCATCGTGTTCTTTGCGCCGGAAATGGGTGGCTACTTCCTCGAGTACAACAACTTTGTACCCGCCGATCCACTCAAGACGCCCATCCACATCGCCCCGGTGTGGTACTTCACCCCCTTCTACTCAATCCTGCGAGCGGTGCCGCCGTTGTTCGGATCACAGTTTCCGGGCGTTCTCGCGATGGGTCTTTCGGTGTTGATTTTCTTTTTCCTCCCGTGGCTGGATCGCGGTGCCGTCAAGTCAATCCGCTACCGCGGCGCGGTTTACAAGTCCGCACTCGCACTGTTCGTGATTTCCTTCGCAGTACTGGGCTATCTCGGCACCGTGCCGACCAACGTCTGGGGACAGTTCGGCGGATGGCTCGGCGGCGCCGAGCGCGCCACGGTGGTGGCGCGTATTTTCACGATCATCTATTTCCTGTTCTTCGTGCTGATGCCCTGGTACACCAGGATCGACCGGACCAAACCCGAACCCGAGAGGGTCACATGCTGAGAAGATTTCTTCTCGTCTTCCTGTTGGCACCGGCAGCGGCCCACTCGGCGGGCGGGGATATCCGGCTTGATCGCGCCTATATCGATTCCGGCGATGTGCTGTCGATCCAGCGCGGAGCTAAGGTATTCGTCAACTACTGCCTGAACTGCCATTCCGCGACGGCGATGCGCTACAACCGCTTGACCGAACTCGGACTGACCGAGAAGCAGATCAAGGACAACCTGATCTTCACCGGTGAAAAGGTCGGGGATCCGATGCAGATTGCGGCCAGCAGGAAGAGCCAGCAGGAGTGGTTCGGCGTTGCGCCACCCGATCTTTCAGTGATCGCCCGCTCGCGCGGCGTGGGCTGGCTCTATACGTATATGCGCACCTTTTATCGCGACCCCGCGCGAGGAACCGGCTGGAACAATCTGGTGTTCCCGAACGTCGCCATGCCCCATGTGCTCTGGCAATTGCAAGGTACGCAGATCCTGAAAACCGAGATTGAGGATCAAGATGGGCACAAGGTCGAACACAGGAAGCTGGTACTGGAATCGCCGGGAGCCCTTTCTCCTTTGGAGTACGACAAACTGGCGCGCGACCTGGTGAACTACCTCTCTTACATGGGCGAACCGGCCAAGACGCGGCGCGTCCAGATCGGCATCGTCGTCCTGTTTTTCCTGTCGCTCCTGCTTGTGCTCTGCTGGCTGCTCAAGAAGGAGTACTGGAATGACCTGCACTGACCCATGATCCCTAGGTAACTGCCCATGATGACCCTATATTCGGGCACCACCTGCCCATTCAGCCAGCGCTGCCGGATTGTCCTCTACGAGAAGGGGATGGATTTTCAGATCATCGACGTGGACCTCTATAACAAGCCGGAGGACCTTGCGGTGATGAACCCGTACAACCGCACCCCGGTGCTGGTCGAGCGAGATCTGATCCTTTACGAGTCGAACATCATCAACGAATACATCGACGACCGCTTTCCTCATCCGCAACTGATGCCGGCCGATCCGGTCATGCGCGCGCGTGCCCGGCTTTTCCTGTTTCGGTTCGAGAACGAACTGTTCTCCAACGTCGATGCAATCGAGGGGGGCACGCAGAAGCAGGCAGAAAAGGCACGGCAGATCATCCGCGACAACCTGACCCAAATTGCCCCGGTGTTTGTCAAGCAGAAGTACATGCTTGGCGAGGAATTTTCGATGCTCGACGTGGCAATTGCGCCGCTGTTGTGGCGATTGGATTTGTATGGTATCCAATTGCCCAAACAGGCCGCACCTCTGATGAAATACGCGGAGCGACTCTTCAGCCGCCCCGCTTTCATCGAGGCGCTCACGGCCTCCGAAAAGGTGATGCGCAAGTGAAGGAATCCGCTACTACCCCCTACTTGATCCGCGCGATCTACGAGTGGTGCTGCGACAATGGCCTCACTCCCTATATTGCGGTGAAGGTGGATGAATCCACCAGGGTCCCTGCCGAGTACGTCAAGAACGGGGAGATCGTGCTCAACGCCAGCCCCGACGCCACCCGCAATCTGAAGATCGGCAACGACCTGATCCAGTTCTCCGCGCGTTTCGGCGGCACCTCGCGAGAAATATCGGTGCCGATTGCCGCGGTGGCGGGAATCTTTGCCAAGGAAACCGGACACGGCCTGGCGTTCCAGACCTCGTCTTCGCTCCCCGCGCCGGTGGTCGCCGCGCCGAAGTCGCACACCGGGCATCCGGACGACCATCGGCCGAAGCCGCCGGCGGGGCGCCGGCCGCGGCTGCAAGTGATCAAGTAGGGCTGGTTTCTTGGCCGTTACACCGGGCCTATAATGCGGCGCAAGCCGGCATAGCTCAGTTGGTAGAGCAGTTGATTTGTAATCAAAAGGTCGCGGGTTCGATTCCTGCTGCCGGCACCAGCGATAACCCTGCCTTCGCCTATGGACGCCGAAACAGCCGGCGCTGGAGAAAAAATGTTCAGATCTGTCGCAGCAAGCGCATTGGCGTTCATCGCGATCACTGCGTCAGCGCAAACGGCTGACACGCCCCTTTTGACGGTCGAGCAGGCGCAGCAGCGTGCGCAGCATGCGCGCGAATTGATGACTGCAGCCGAACGCAAGGTGCGCGCCGCCGAAAAGAAGGAACAGGCCGCTTACAAGGACCTCGAGTCCGCGCAAAAACGTATGGAGGATGCACAGCGCGCCTACGAGGAGGCCAAGATGCGCGCCGAACAGGCGACCCAGGCTTCCCGCGCGCTGCAGGCCGAATTTGACCAGTCACGCGCGAAGCATCAGCAGGAGTACCAGAATCTCAAGCGCGCGCACGATGCCGCCGAGGCGGCCCGCAACGCGCCGCGTTAGACCCGGGCGGTTTTCTTTCACGATTTTCTCGGTGTTACCTTTTCGCGCCAGCGGCGTGCGCGCGGCAAGGTATCGCATCAATCTGCTCTGTCTATCAAGTGGGAGTTGTGGCGATGTTTGGAAGAGTGCGATTCTGGTCCATCGCAGTCCTGGGCGGCATGTTGCCGCTATCGGCATCGGCCGGCTGCGGCTCTGCGGTCTGTTCAATCAACACCAACTGGGACGCGCAGGGCGCTTGGACCGAGCCCGGCGTGCGCTTTGACCTGCGTTACGAATTCATCGACCAGGATCAGCCGATGTCCGGAGACTCGGAAGTCGGCGTGGGAGAAATCCCCCACCACCATGACGAGGTCCGCACCATCAACCGAAACTGGATTGCCACGCTCGACTACGCGTTCAGCCAGCGGTTCGGCGTTACGGTCAGCCTGCCAGTGGTCGATCGCAGTCACGAACACATCCACAACCACATGGGCGCCCAGATCCCCGAGACCTGGAACTTCACGGAAGTCGGCGACGCTCGCGCGCTCGGACGCTACCACTTCGGTGAATCCGGCGAAGCAGGCATCGGACTGCTGTTCGGGGTAAAACTGCCGACCGGCGATTTCAAAGTGGTGAACGACGAGGGTGACCTCGCCGAGCGTTCGCTACAACCCGGCACTGGCACCACCGACGCGCTGCTCGGCGCCTACTATCATATGCCGGCTTACGGCAACTGGTTCGTCCAAGTGTTGTGGCAGTCGGCTTTGAATGAACGCGAGGATTATCGTCCGGGATACCGCGCCAGCGTGGACCTGGGTTACAGCCATTCCTTAAACAAGCGGTTTACCGCTCTGGTGCAGTTGAATCTGCTCTATCGCGACCGCGACAGCGGGGCGCAGGCCGAGCCTGAGGACAGCGGCGGGCTCTTTGCTCATGTGGCGCCGGGACTGAGCTACAACATCGGTCGCGATGCGCAGCTCTATGGGTTCGTCCAGTTGCCTGTTTACCAGTATGTCAACGGCGTGCAATTGACTGCCGACTGGTCGCTGGTGGCGGGATTCGCAAGCCGTTTCTGAGCATTGCCTCGACGGGGTGGTGGCTCGGGCCTTTGCGGTATACTTCCCGCGCTTTCCCGCCGGTCGGCTTGTTCTGCGACCGTTCAGCTGGCGATCCCTTGATCCTTTTCGGCGTGCTATGCACGCGCGCGCGGATCCGGCATGCCAGCCCGCCGCGGATCCGATTGGCAAAGGCCGGTGATGAAAATCCACGAGTACCAGGCAAAGGAAATCCTCAGGAGATATGGTGTTCCGACGCCCCGCGGCATCCCCTGCTTCAGCGTCGAGGAAGCGGTGAGTGGAGCCAAGGAACTCGGCGGCAAGGCATGGGTGGTGAAGGCGCAGATCCATGCTGGCGGCCGCGGCAAGGGCGGTGGGGTAAAAGTTGCCAAATCCATCGACGAGGTCCGCGACTGGGCCGGGAAAATCCTCGGCATGCAACTCATAACCCATCAGACCGGACCGCGAGGCCAGAAGGTGCGGCGCCTTCTGATCGAGGAAGGAGCTGACATCAATAAGGAACTTTACCTCGGTATCGTGGTGGATCGCGGCACGCAGACAGTTTGCGTCATGGCGTCTTCCGAAGGCGGGATGGATATCGAGGAAGTAGCCGCCAACGCGCCCGGGAAAATCCACAAGGTGTTTGTCGATCCCGGACAAGGCCTGCGCGATGCCGAAGCCGACAATCTCGCTCGGGAGATCGGCATCCCCGCCGCCAGTGTTGCCGGCGCGCGCGCCGTACTGAAAAACTTGTATCGGGCGTTCTGGGATACCGATGCCTCACTCGCCGAAATCAACCCGATGATCCTGACCGGCGGCGGTGACGTGGTCGCGCTCGACGCCAAGATGAACTTCGACGACAACGCGCTTTACCGCCACGAGGACATCGCCGCGATGCGCGACCTCGACGAGGAAGATCCCGCGGAGGTCGAGGCATCGAAGCACGGCCTTTCCTATATTTCGCTCGACGGTAATATCGGCTGTCTGGTGAACGGTGCCGGTCTGGCGATGGCCACCATGGACACCATAAAGCTATTCGGCGGCGAACCGGCAAATTTCCTCGACGTCGGCGGCGGCGCCACTACGGAGAAAGTAACCGAGGCGTTCAAGCTGATGCTGCGCAACCCGAATCTGCGCGCAATTCTGGTCAACATTTTCGGCGGCATCATGAAATGCGACGTGATTGCGACCGGTGTGGTCGAGGCAGCCCGTCAGGTGAAACTCGGGGTGCCGCTGGTAGTGCGCATGAAGGGCACCAATGAAGACCTCGGCAGGAAGATCCTGGCGGATTCGGGATTGCCGATCATATCCGCCAACAACATGGCCGAAGCTGCGCAGAAGGTAGTCATGGCTGCCAAGGGGAAGAACTGATCGTGGCCATTCTGATCGACCGGAACACCAGAGTTCTTACCCAGGGCATCACCGGTAAGACCGGGCAGTTTCACACCCGCGCCTGCCGCGACTACGCCAATGGCAAACAAGGCTTTGTGGCCGGGGTCAACCCGAACAAGGCCGGACAGGATTTCGAGGGCATCCCGATATTTGCGTCGGTACGTGAGGCGAAGCGGCAGACCGGCGCCACGGCATCGGTGATTTACGTGCCGCCGCCGGGCGCGGCGGCGGCAATCTGGGAAGCGGTCGAGGCGGATCTCGATCTGGTGATCTGCATCACCGAGGGCATACCGGTGCGCGACATGATCGAAGTGCGAGACCGCATGCGCAAGCAGAAGCGCAAGACCATCCTGCTCGGCCCGAATTGTCCCGGAATCATCACGCCGGAAGAAATCAAGATCGGCATCATGCCCGGACATATTCATCGCAAGGGACCGGTCGGCGTGGTGTCCCGTTCCGGCACACTCACCTACGAAGCGGTAGGACAGCTCACGGAACTGGGTCTGGGCCAGTCTTCGGCGGTAGGCATCGGCGGTGACCCGGTAAACGGACTCAAACACCTCGATGTGCTCAAATTTTTCAACAACGACGCGGCCACGGAAGCGGTGGTGATGATCGGCGAGATCGGCGGCACAGACGAGGAAACCGCTGCGCTGTGGGCGCGGGACAACATGAAAAAACCCGTCGTCGGCTTCATTGCGGGCGTCACTGCCCCTGCGGGCAAGCGCATGGGTCACGCGGGCGCGATCATCTCCGGCGGCAAGGGTACCGCCGCGGAGAAACTCGCGGTCATGGAGCAGTGTGGCATAAAGGTCACTCGCAATCCGGCGGAGATGGGAAAGCTTCTCAAATCGGTACTCTGAAGAAGAATGCAGTTTCCGGATCTGCAAACCTGGACTGCGCTGGCTGAAATCATTGGCGTGAACATCGTCCTCTCGGGCGACAACGCAGTGGTGATTGCGCTGGCGGCGCGATCATTGCCCCCGGCGCAGCAGAGGAAGGCGGTGATATTCGGAAGTCTGGCCGCCATTGTCATGCGCATCATCCTCACGGTGGTGGCGGCGGAAGTTCTTGCTTTGCCCTGGCTGAGAATCATCGGCAGCGCATTGTTGGTATGGATCGGGATCAAACTGCTGGTTCCCGAGGAGGATCAGGGGGATTCAGACGAAGACCTGCGCGCCGGCGGGATGCTCGCGGCGATCCGCACCATCCTCATCGCCGATCTGGTGATGAGTCTTGATAACGTCATCGCCGTGGCGGCGGCCGCCAAGGGCAGCATCTCCCTGCTGGTGATCGGTCTGGGAATCAGTATTCCGCTGATCGTCTTTGGCAGTGCGATCATTCTAAAGCTGATGGATCGCTTTCCGGTCATCATCACATTGGGCGGAGCGCTTCTTGGATTCGTGGCCGGCGAAATGCTCGTCGGCGACGCGGCAATTTCGGGCTGGATCAACGATGCGGCGGAGTTTCTGCATTACCTGGCGCCGGCCGCAGGGGCAGTGCTGGTGGCCGTAGTGGGAAAATGGCTCGCCTCACGGGTCCAGGCGAGAAGGGCGTCCGCACCCGCGGTGGACCTCGCCATCAAAGACCCCGACTGAGGTGCTGGAGGTTCGAGAGATGAAAATTCTGGTTCCAATTGATGGATCTGAAAATTCCCTGCGCGCTCTTCGTCATGTTGTGAGCCACCACGGCGGGTCTGGCGAAGCGATTGAACTGCACCTTCTCAATGTACAGGCGCCGATCGCGTCGGGCGCGGTGAAGATGTTCATCACTCAAACGCAGTTGAACGACTATTATCGCGACGAGGGGTTGGCGGCGCTAAAGGAAGCGCGCGCGATAATGGACGGTTCGGGCCTGCCATTCCACTATCACATCGGAGTGGGTGAGATTGCGCCCACGATTGCGAGCTACGCAAAGGAGAAAGGTTGCCAGCAGATCGCCATGGGCACCCATGGTCGTGGCGGACTGGCGCACGCATTCCTGGGCTCGGTTGCTACACGCGTGATCCATCTGACCGACTTGCCGGTCTTGCTTATCAAATGATGGGGTCGCGAGCGGCTGGTTGGCGCGCAGCGATGCGCTTTTTCAGGCACTCCGGGCAATAGCAGCCGGAGGCCTCCTCGGGCATTGGCATCAGCGGCGCAACCCCGGTCGCACACCAGCATGGCGTTGAATCAGCAATCCCGCAATGGAAGGCCTGCCCGCAGTCGAGGCACAACTGGTTCAGCGCGGCAGTTGGTGTCACCGCCATGAGACAGAAGCAAGCGGGCCCGACAGCGTCAGCACGCCGGTCAGGATAAACAGCGCGGCAGCGAGAATGCGCACCGCCTTCATCGGGATCGCTTGCGCCAATCGGTCGCCGATCCATACCGCCGGGATATTGGCAATCATCATTCCCAGTGTCGTTCCAACAATGACCTGCGCCAGCGCATCGAAGCGCGCTGCCAGCGCGACCGTGGCGAGCTGCGTCTTGTCGCCCATCTCGGCAAGAAAAAAGGCGACAAGGGCGGTGACGAACACTCCGGCCTTGAAGACATCCGGCGAACCCTTCAGCGAATCGGAATGCAATGCCCACACTCCGAAGGCGATGAAAGCCAAACCTGTCACCCATACAAGAGGTGCTTGGGGTACCAGGTCCGCGAGCACGCTGCCTGCCCAGCCAGCAATGGAATGATTGGCCAGCGTAGCTGCCAGGATTCCGGCGATGATCGGCCACGGTTTGCGCAGTCGGGCGGCAAGCACGAAGGACAGGAGCTGGGTCTTATCGCCAATCTCAGCCACGGCAACAAGAAAAGTCGAGGTTAGAAATGCTTCCAATTTTAGAATAACGTCGGGGCGAGATTGGCTCTAAGACTTCGTCTTGTTGCTGCGACGTCACGCTGGCTGCGCAAGCATGAGTCTGCGCAGCAACAAGCTGCTGCGCAGCGTGTTGTCGCCAATCTCAGCCACTGCGACGAGAAAAGCCGAAGTTAGAAAAGCTTCCAATTCTAAAATAATTTCTGGGCGAGATTGGCTCTAAGACTTCGTCTTGCGGCTGCGACGTCACGCTGGCTGCGCAAGCATGAGTCTGCGAGGCAACAAGCCTGTAAGAGATCCTGCTAACTCCGGGCTGAGAGCCGGCTGTTAGCCCAGGTCAGCCGGTCGATGAGAATGCGCAGAAACGACTGGTTGAACTGCTTCTGGCACGAGTCGGAGGCTTTCTGCAACGCCCCGGCCTTGATTTCGATGAGCGCGAGAGCTGTGGCGGAGGAAATAGTAGTAATTCGCCGCGCCCGGGTATCTTCGAAGTAGAGGATTTCGCCAAAACAATCGCCGGCCCGCAGCGTGTCGAGCTGGCTGCCCGATTTGGCCACCTTGGCCTCGCCGGAAGCGATGATGTAGAAGCTTTCGCCGACATCACCCTCGCGGATCACGGTCTTGCCGGCCTGTATGCGGCGGAAAGAGGCAATGCGCACCGTCTCCCAGATCTCCACATCGCGAAACTCGCGAAAGAAGCTCAGCGACTTGATGGCGTTGAACTTCTCGGTGTCGGAGACAGACTCGGGCGGCAACTCAAGATGACGGTAGGTCTGAGTCAGGTCCCGGCTGAAGTCTCCCCAGGTCTGGTAGCGGTTTTTGACTACTTTGTCGAGCGCGCGTATCACCACGCGGTCCAGGTCGGGTGAGATATCGGTGCGATGGGTGGACGGCGGCAGCGGATCGATGTTGATGATCTGGTAGAGCAGGCTCGCCTTGGTGGCGGCGATGAATGGCAGCTTTCCGGTCAGCAGCTGGTACATCACCACGCCCAGCGAATAGATGTCAGTCTGGTGCGACAACTCCTTGTCCTGCACTTGTTCGGGAGACATATAGGACGGTGAACCGACGCCCTGGAGGTGCGTATGTTCGGCTTCCGCCTGCAGGGCCACGCCGAAATCGCTGATCTTGATGTCGCCCTGCCCATTGATGAGGATGTTCGCCGGCTTGATGTCGCGGTGAATCACTCCGCGACGGTGTGCGAATTCCAGTGCCAGGCTGCACTTGAACGCTATTTCCACCACCCGCTCCACGGGTAACAGGGTGGCTACGTTACAGTACTGTTCCAAGGTGGGCCCGTTCACGTACTCCATGACGATGTAGCTGTAGTCGTCGGTTACATCGGCATCGTAGATGGCCATGATGTGCGGGTGAAGGAGCTTGCCGACCAGCGATGCTTCGTTCATGAACACCTTGTGGAAACGGCGTCGCAAATCCGTACCCACGCCGGAATCCTTGGTTACCAGCTTGATCGCAACATCGCGATTGGCAAACGGATCGCGACCCAGATAGACGCGGCTGGTCGCGCCGTGCCCGATCTCACGGATCACCGGATACTTGCCGATCTTGGACGGAATTGCCTCGGTCATACAGTCGCGATGGCCATCAGCGCGGTGCGGGTACCTTCATGCCGCGCTGTACCGCGGGACGGGCTCCGATCGTGTCGAACCAGCGCTTTACGTTCGGAAAATCGCCAAGCTCGACCTTGTGCCAATCGTGACGGGCAACCCACGGATAGGTGGCGATGTCGGCCACGGAATAACCGGCGGCCAACCAGTCGCGGCCGGACAGACGCCGATCAAGTACCCCATACAGCCTGCGGGTTTCCTTGCCGTAGCGCGCAATCGCGTAAGGGACCGGCTCCGGGGCGGCGCGCAGGAAATGATGGGTTTGCCCGAACATCGGGCCGACCCCGCCCATCTGGAACATCAGCCATTGAATGGCGTCAAAACGCTCGGTCGCCTTGGAGGGTAGAAACCGGCCGGTCTTTTCGGCCAGATAAAGCAGGATGGCGCCCGACTCGAAAAGCGGATAGGGCTTCCCCTCCGGCCCCTCGCTGTCCACGAGTGCAGGGATCTTGCTGTTCGGACTGACAGTTACGAATTCGGGTGTGAACTGTTCACCCTTGCCGATATCGATCGCATGCGTGTTATAGGGCAACCCGAGCTCCTCCAGCATGATAGAAACCTTGCGACCATTGGGCGTGCTCCAGGTGTACAGATCGATCAACCGATTTCTCCTTATGAGTACAAAGAAAGTGCGCAGATTCAAGGGGAAGCAGGAATCGCGCCCATATAATGCGGGACGGAAGCTGCGCGCCGCGAAGGCATGAAAAACACGAACAAAACCGCTTCTTGTGCCGGGTCGCGCATCATGTCATGTCCGCGCGGATATGCCGCAACAGGGATTTCTTTTCGCTTCTTTGCGAGGGTCGCCTGTGGCAGTCAGGGAAGCAGGGTGTTGCGTTGCCGGGGCGAAGGGAGGGCGAAGTGCTGAAATGGCTGTTCACACTGGCTGTCGCGGTCTTGCTGCTCGGAGTGTTTTCGCCATGGCTGCGCAAATTTGGGTTCGGGCGCATGCCCGGCGACATCGATCTTCACCGCAACGGCCGGCACTACTGGTTTCCGCTCGGGTCCACCATTTTGCTGTCGCTGCTGGCCAGCTTGCTCTACTGGATGCTGAGATAAAAAAACGGACAGGCGAGGCTGTCCGTTTTCGGTAGTACTGCAACCGGGTCAGCTCTTCTTGCGCTCCTGGCGATGGGCCTTCATGTAATCGTGAATCTCCTTCTCGGTAACCGTGCCGCTCTTGTCGGCATCTACCGCATCGAAGTTCTTGGCGACTCGGGGCATCGCCTTGGCTTCCTCGCGCGTAAGGCTGCCGTTGCCATCCTTGTCGGCCGCCTTGAAACGTTCTGCGCCGCGTTTGTGCGCTTCTTTGGCCATTTTCTGCATGGCGGCCTGCATTTCCGCCAGCGTGATGGTGCCGCTCTTGTCCGCGTCGATGGCGTCGAAATTCTTCGCCACCCGCGGCATCGCCTTGGCCTCGTCGCGGGTCAGGCTGCCATCGTTGTCTTTGTCGGCTTTCTTGAAGTTCGCCTCCATTCGGGCGCCGTGTTCATCGGCCTGAACGTTCAGATGAGGGATGAGAAGGGCAAGTGCAGCCGCGAGCGCAGCCGTAAGTCTGGTTGAGTTCATGTGATCCTCGTTTGGGTTTTGATGACCCCCCCACCAACGGCTTGCTCCGGTTCAGCGTTGACGCGCGGCGGCAAGCGCTTCGGTGACGGCCTTCAGTCGGGCGGCCTCGATGGCCGCCGGGATCCGGTCCGGGTCGCCGATTTCGACTGCGATGGCACCGGCGTCAACGCCACGGGCTGCAGCAGCGGCGGTCCGCAGAATAGCGGCCGGCGCATAGGCGCGGGTCTCGTAGCCGGTCCGGCCGTGAAAGTCGCAGGCGCAGACCTCGACGAAATCCTCGAATCGCTCAGCTTTGCGGAATACGTCGGTGGCGGCAAGCAGTTTGAGGATAGTTGCCGGACGCAGTTCCTCGGCACGGTGCACGTCGCCGTGGTAACGCGCCGCCAGCACCGCGAGGTCGCGGCAATCGTTGGGTGTGCGCAGTCGTTGGCACACTTCCTCAACCAGCTCTACGCTCTTCTGTTCGTGGCCGTGATGCTTCGGCCACAGCGCCTGCGGTGTCACACCCTTGCCCAGATCGTGGGTGAGCGCTGCGAAACGCACCGGAAGCGAAAGGCACCGGGCGGCCGCGTAGTCGACCACCAGCATGATATGCAGTCCGGTATCCACTTCCGGGTGATGCTGCGGCGGCTGCGGCACGCCGAACAATGCGTCGACTTCCGGAAGGACTCGCGCCAGCGCTCCGCATTCACGCAGCGTGCGGAACATCCGCGAAGGCGTGGATTCCATCAGCCCGCGCGCTATTTCCTGCCAGGCGCGTTCGGCGACAAGGTGATCGACCTCGCCGTTACGGACGATCTCCCGCATCAATTCGAGCGTTTCCGGAGCAATCGCAAAACCGAAACGGGCGGCGAACCGTGCCACCCGAAGCACGCGTACCGGATCTTCCACGAAGGCCGGACTGATGTGGCGCAGAATTCCGGCCTTGAGATCGGCCACCCCGTTAAAGGGATCGATGAGATTGCCGTGCTCGTCGCGCGCGATCGCATTGATAGTGAGATCGCGCCGTGCCAGGTCCTGCTCCAGCGTCACCTCCGGCGCAGCGTAGACCTCGAAGCCCTTGTAGCCGCGGGCAGTCTTCCGTTCAGTCCGGGCCAGCGCGTATTCCTCATGCGTCTGCGGATGCAGGAAAACCGGGAAGTCCTTGCCTACCGGGCGATAACCGAGTTGCTCCATCTGTTCGGGAGTGGCGCCGACCACGACGTAATCCTGGTCTTCGACCGCACGCCCGAGCAGATGGTCCCTTACCGCACCGCCGACGGCGTATATCCTCATGGTTCGTATTCGGCGATAACCTCGGTCTCGGCATTCGCCCCGGTAATCCACTCCTGCATTGCCGCAAGCGCGTAAACGAACGCGGCATACTCGCGCGCGCCGCCGTCGAGTTCAACTTCGTAGGTGTAGAAGCGCGACACCACCGGAGCATACATGGCGTCGGCTACCGAGAACTCGCCATAGAGAAAAGGCCCGTCAGCGCCGAAACGGACGCGACAGTCGCTCCAAATTGCCTGGATGCGAGAGATCTCCGCGAGCACTTCGGGCGTCCTGCCGCGCCCAGGCATCCGGCGGCGCACGTTCATCGGCATCTGGCTCCGCAGATTGGCGAAGCCGGAATGCATTTCAGCGCTGACCGAGCGCGCGTTGGCTCGGGCCCGGGTTTCGCGCGGCCAGAGCCGTTTGTGCGGATACTTCTCTGCCAGATATTCGCAGATCGCCAGCGAATCCCACACCTTCAGGCTACCGTCTTCCAGCACGGGCACGCGCCCGGCGGGGGAATAACGAAGAATGTTTTCCTTGCTGTCCTGACGGTAGAGCGGAATGCGAATCTCTTTGAACGCAATTCCGGCCTGCTTCATCACAGCCAGGGACGCAGCGACCAGGAGGAATAGGCTTTGTTACCGATTACCAGGGTGGGATGGGACATGGAACGACTCCTCGCATTCGCTCACGGCGCGCGATATGCAGATCAACGGCGGGCGCGGAAACGGAACCACCGGTACCGTGCCCTCGGAGTGTTTTCCGCCAGGTACAGCGGCACCACCGCTTCGAGCGGCGTTGGCTCAAAGCCGAAAAGGACTGGAAACCGGCCCGCGCACACGCTGTCCACCTTCATCGAAAAGTAATTGTCCCGCGTCATCAGCTTCACTGGCAGCCACTCCATCATCCAGGCTTGCAGGAAGGACAGCCGGTCGTTCAGCGGAATGATCGGCCGTTCCAGTCCGAGTGTGCGGCAGACGTATTCGACCAACTCCTGCAGAGTGTAGACGCGCGGCCCACCAAGTTCATAACTCTGGCCGGCGGTACGCGCTTCCTCGAGGCCCAGCACCACGGCGCGCGCGACATCCTCCACGAACACCGGCTGGAACCGCGCTTGCGGGCTCGCCAACACTATGACCGGCAGAATGCGCGCCAGACGTGCGAACAGATTGAGGAAGCCGTCTTCACGCCCGAAGATTACCGAGGGACGGAATATGGTCGTGCGTATGCCCGCAGCATGCGCCACGCGGATTTGCTGTTCCCCGCCGGCCTTCGAACGCAGATACTCGCTTGGGGCGTCGTGCGCCGCTCCAATCGCGGAAACGTGCAATAGCCGGCGCACGCCCTGTTCGCGGCACGCATCTACGATCTTGCGCGGCAATTCGATGTGAGTGCGCGCAAAGTCGCCTTTGCGCCTTTGGTGCAGGACGCCGGCCAGGTTCACTACCGCGTCGATTCCGGCGAACAGCCGTGAAAGGGTAGCCGGATCATTGACGTCGGCGGTGATTACATCCACCGAGGGCAGCACGATAAGTTCCTTGGCGCGCTCGCGATGGCGGGTGGGGACGCGCACACGGAGTCCAATGTCGGCAAGTTGATGGGCGACATGGCGGCCCAGAAAACCCGAGCCCCCGATAACGCAGACCGACTTGATCCTCATGCCCTCGATACGAAGTATTGTTTCCGCGATGGGCGCGGGGCGGACAGTCATGTGGCGCAGAGCCGCGGCTCAGTTGTTTTGCGGCGTCCTCGCCGGAACGACACCGAGCCGTTCACGCAAACTGGGTCCCGGCTGGCGCAGCAGTCGCGCATAGTACAGGGTATTGTTCATGACCCGCTTGACGTATTCGCGTGTTTCGGGAAACGGGATGGTCTCGATATAGATTGCGCCTTCCAGCGGCCGGCCGGCTACCCACTCGCGCGCGCGGCGCGGGCCGGCGTTGTAGCCTGCGGAGGCGAGCACCATTTGATTGTCCAGGGAGTCCATCAACTGGCGCAAGTAGTAGGTCCCCAGCACGATGTTGGAGTCAGCGGTGGCGGTGAGCGTGGCGTGGTGGCCGTTCAAGCCTAGGCGTTTCGCCACCCAGCGTGCGGTGGACGGCATGAGCTGCATCAACCCGCTGGCCCCGGCGGTGGACCGTGCGGTGTGCGCGAAACGGCTCTCCTGGCGCACCAGGCCGTAGACCCAGGCTTCGTCGAGGTCGAGCTGACTGGCGTAGTCCCGCACCACTTCTCGATAGGGTGTGGGGTAACGCAGTCCGAAATCGTGCAGCAACACAGTACGTTCAGCGGTATCGATGACGCGTTCGTACCACTGGTTACGCGATGCCAGTTCGGCGGCGGCAAGCAGTTGCTTGTCGTCGTAATCCTTGACCGCCCACTGCCATTCCAGCGCGCCTTCATAGCGCAGACCGGCGCCGTAGAGCGCCAGTGCGCGCACTATGTCGGGGTCTTTGGCGATCGCTTCGATTTCGTCGTTGTCGGGCCGATAAGTCTGCGGGACCGTGCTGATCGATGTGCCGAGGTCTTCTGCGGCGAGCTGGCCATAAAAATTGAACTGGTTCGAAAGCGGCGCCAGCAACGCGTTGGCTTCGGACTCGCGGCCCAGCGCCGACAACGCGCGCGCTTTCCAGTAGCGCCACTGCGCATATCTGTACTCCGCGGGTGACATTGCCTCGATAGTTGCAAGCACTTCGCTCCAGTTGCCGGCCCGCAGCGCGGCGCGGGCACGCCAGGTAAGCTGGCGATCGTTCATGTCGTTGCCCGCGTTCCTGAACCAAACGAGCGCATCCGGATGAAGGTTGCGGGCGGCGACCGAAGCGATCTGCGCCCACGCGTAGTCGCGCTCGGCGTCCGGCCAATCCCCGGATATTTTGCGCAGCCGGTCTGCAGCGGTCTGCGGCCAACCCTCCGCGGTCTTGTAGAGCGCGTAGATGGCCAGTTCGCGCTGGGTGCGGCTTTTCAAGGGCGGTGCGGCACGGTCAAGAAAATACTGTGGACGGCGCGAAATCGAATCAAGCGTCTTCGGATCCGGGCGTTGCGACGCCGGCAGATAACCGACCAACATGCGGGCTCCGCTGACATTGCCGATTTCGAGCGCAAGCCGGATTCGGGTCCAGATGTCCTCGGCGGTAAGTATTTCCTTCCTGAACATCAGCTCGAAGAGCGGCAGGCAACTCTCGGGCAGGACCTGGGCGGTAAACCATAACGGCCGCGCCTGGGTAAGTATTCCTGACTCACCGTTTGCCAGTCGCGCCTGATAGGCGAAACACACCAGCTCCAGATCTTCAGTGGTCAGCTGTGGGTATTCGCGCAGAAATCCCGGCCAGTCGCGAACCTTGGCCAGCTGCCGAAGCCAGTCCGCGATCAACCTGTCGGCGACCAGAGTGTCCTTGTAGCGGGCCAGGAAATTCCGAATTTCGCCGGGAGAAAGGTCCGCCAGACGCGAGCGCAGTTGCCAGTACTCGACGTACGGGGCCAACGGATAGTCATCGTCTATCTGCGCGGCAAGCCGCTCCATTCGCGCGATGTCGCCGCGCTGGAATGCTTCCCGCGCTTCGAGAAAGACTTCGGCATCCGGCGCGGCCAAGGCTGCGCAGGAGGCGAAAAGCAGTGCGGCAAGGGCTGTTTTCACGATGTCAATCGGTGTGCGTCGGGATACGTTGGTGAAACTCGCAATTATAGGAGGGCGCGCGCTGAAAATGGAGCATGATTTAGGCCAGGAACAGCGAATAGGCGCGGTTTCGGGTTTCTTCCCAGTGAGCGTAACCGAGCCGGGAGAGGAAGCCGCGGAACGCCGCCCGGTCTCGCGGCGGCACCTGCATTCCCACCAGCACCCGACCGTAATCGGCGCCGTGGTTGCGATAGTGGAACAGGCTGATGTTCCAGTCGTGGCTCATGCTGTCGAGAAATTTCATCAGCGCCCCCGGTCGCTCGGGGAACTCGAAGCGGTATAGCCGCTCATTTTCGACCGAGGGCGCGCGGCC
>Ga0134123_10000201_pt1 | contig 40818 bp, 75 predicted proteins | sample KB303_FD_96460 | JGI IMG/M metagenome (GOLD analysis project Ga0134123, IMG submission 96460) | Terrestrial soil microbial communities without Nitrogen fertilizer from Kellogg Biological Station, Michigan, USA - KB3-0-3 | ecosystem: Environmental > Terrestrial > Soil > Unclassified ...
GGTTTGGTATTTTTCCATTTTGTCGGCCATGAATTATTTTCTAAAATCCATTTTGGGGGGATATAACCTTTAGACTTCATGTTGTTTTTAGATCTGATGAATGAGAGCTTTCTTTCTTTTCGATTCATGTTTTAATGCTCCATGTCTGATAATTGTGATTAAGTTTAATTATAGACGTAATCGCGCATATACCACGCAATTATTTGTCAAGTGGTAGACTTTCTTTTAAATATCTAGTAACAACACCTTCTTCTCCTTTAGGCAAATCTGCTATTCGAAAAGCAGTCATAAATGATCCATCAGGTTTTTTTAATGTAATAGGAACATATTCAAAATCTTTCAATTCATTTTCCATTGTTCACATCCTTTCTATATTTACCTGTAATGTATCCAAAATAAAAAGAATATCACCTGAAGTTGTAACCCCTCTCCATTGCTGGCCCTTCGTTATTAGAAGGGGATAAGATGGATTCCAATACAAGATATCTGTTTCATTTTTGCAATGCTCACATTCCATCACTAGAATCCTTCAATTTCATCAAAGCTTCATCAGCAAGATCTCTCATAAACATTATATCTCCAAATTCATCATCATCTAAAGAATAAATACTAGAAGAACATTCTATGTGAGATAATCTATCCCCAATTCTAGAAATTGTCTGAAGTGCTTCGATTGCTATTTTCAATTTATTTTCCATCTCTACCATCCTTCACAAACTTCCTAATATCCAAATGCTGCCTAAGAGCTATTCTGGAACATATTTTTTCGGCCATCTCGAAATTGATCTTAAATCTTCTCATGAGAAAAATAGGGGAGATTCTACGGAAAACAGACAGTAGTTTAAATGCTTCTTCTTCTAGATTTTCGTTCATTTTTTATTACGTTCCATATATGATTTAACATAAGGCTCAAGATCTTTTTTCATTTTACCATTAATTATTTCTTTAAGTTCATCCAGATCGGACATCTCCATTGAAACCCAAATTTCTTTAGCGAATTCACAATAGAAATTTTTATCACGACCCATTTCTTTGAAATAGATTGCTGATTTCATCATTGAAATAAAAATAAACTGAAGTTGTGGGGGCCAATTTTCCAAATCCAAATCCATACTATCCCTTATATTTCGATGGACAATCAGGATTTTGGCAAGCGGTTCCTAAAGGCCAATACATATAGCAGTAAGGACATTTCCATCTCTTGAAGTATTCCGAGCTAAGTTTTTTCGATCTCAATATATGTGAGTCAAAAGTATACATGCCGGTTTTATCGCGATGAACTGTTGAAGTCTCAAGCCATACATTATTGCCTTGATGTATGTGAAAAGCATCATGTTTATGATCCAACTGATCGTCGTCAATGTAGATTTTCTCGATTGCTATTAATGGAACAAAACATAGCATCGTTGTGATGAGAAATTTTTTAATCATATTTGCTCCTTTATAATAAATTCCTTTATAAAACCATCGATCAATTCATCCGAAGAATTCCATTCAACTTTAGGATCCCACATATATTTCAAAAAATCTTTAAACATTTGTTTAACATGTATTGTAGCATCTTCATAATGCTTTTCAGAATGACAAATACAATCTAAACAATGCTCACCGCATGAATCGCATTCTCCACTCATAAAAACAGATTCCCTTTACATATATGCGCCTTTAAAAATTCAAGTTCACTTCTCAATTCTTTAACTTCTTTTTGAAGCACGCTATTTTTTGCATGCAAGCTTTTTCTTAATACATCCTGGCTTTCTTTTAGTTGTTGCAACTGCCGTTTATGTTTTTCTTGCCAGGGTTCTTCAAATAATAGGAGTTGTTGTTCTCTCATAAATCATCTCTCTTAAACTTTTCCTGAATAGCTTCCAATATCCATGCAGTACGATTCATACCAATTCGTTTTGTTACTTCTTCATCTACAATATTAAGAATATCATTTCTTATTCTAAGATTCATATTCATCCATTCTTTTTCATTTTCGTTATACAACTTTTCCTCTATCTCAATATCCTCTGAAAAAAAATAATTGAGTTTATTTTTTATCTCTTTAAAACTTAGAGAGAACCATTCCCCCTTCAATCTGTATTCTTTAAGAAGTTTGTGAATGGTTTTTTCATCTCTAAATGCTGTATCAGATTTAAAGAATCCAACTAATTTAAAATCTTTATGGTAAGAACAAGTTATTTGCTTATGACGTAAGCTTGGAAAAGATTTTGAAAACCCTATTTTACAAATATTTGGTTCATCTTCGATAACATAAATAAAACCTGATTCATCTTTAGACATTTCTGTTACCTTTCAATTTATCTTTAAAACTTTCCATCATCCAAGCTGAGCGATTCATATAAGATGCTTTTGCATCGGCATCCATTTCATTTAGTAATTTCACAGGAATTCGCATTGAAATCATTGTCCACTCCTCTTCCTCTCTTTTTTTCTTTTCTTGAATTTTCTTTTCTTCCTCAATTACATCTTCTAAAACTGGAGATCCTTCCCGTAAGAATCTCCTAACCCTTTCATCTTCTAAATTTACTTTATTGTTATTGGGGGGTTTAACTGGCATTTTACCTCCTTATTGTATTACAACATATATATCATTTATATATATATTCATACAACATTGAAAGTTCATGAACTGCTTTTTTATCAGTATTCTTTAATTCTATGACTCCAAGACCATCTGTAGCAGCATTCGAAAATGATTTTCTTTGTCCTAAAATAACAGGAATGCAAGTTAGATGGGGACAATCAGAAAGAATGTCCATTGCATCTTTATTATCATTTCCAATCGCATCGCCTCGATTAATTAAAGCATAACTTTTTAGATTTGGATTAATTTCTTTTGCTGAAGCAATGATTGTTTTGACCTGACCAAGCGTCCAAATATCTAAGGACCTTGGAAGAAATGGAACGACATATATATCTGATACGATAATTGATGATCTTTGAGATCTTGTATTTCTTCCACCAACATCAACAATTATGTCATCGTAACTTTTCATCATCTTTTGAATTTGAGAGCCTACGTTTTCACCTCCCAATTGGATAGTGACCCACGAGGTCTCAAATCCATTAGCCTCTCTTTGATCGCTCCAACTTGTTGCGGATCTCTGTTCATCAGCATCAACAAGCAAAACCTTATAGCCTTGGGAAGCTCGCATAACGGTTAAATTTGTAGCGATTGTAGTTTTACCACTTCCTCCTTTAACTCCACCTATAACAATTATCATAAGTCCTCCATGTATTACAATATATATATAAAATATTATATTGTATATAGATGGATAGACTATATATCAATAACTTTCTACAAATTGAGCTTGCAATCTCTCCCAAAACTCTATTTCTTTCTCAATCATGACATCTATAAAATTTTGATCTCTTTTAACTTCGATGATGACACCTTTTTCTCCATCGAATGAATAATAGAACATTTCCCAAAGTCCAGAAACGACAAGCTGGTGTTGAAGCTGTGCTTTGTATTTTTCTGGTATTATCCCATTCGTTGCAGCGAAGTGATCTCTTTTCCCAGGACATTTTATCTCACATATAGCGTTGCGACATATTGTGACACCATCGAAAGAAGCGGCCATCCATTCAATATTATCATGGACTGCAACGCAAGGAAACATGATCAAACCTGTTTCCTGTTCGAATTTTTCAAGTGCAATGGGTTCAAGATCTATTCCGCGCTGCATATAAGGGTTTGCAACCTGCTCAAACCCTTGATTTTTTTCCTTGTATAGTTGATCTATATTTTTGAAAGGACTCATTTGCATGATTACAGGTGCATCCGATGCGCATATGTGGGACCTTCTAAAGTCAATCCATTCTTTCGATTTCTGTATCAGAGGACATAGCTTCATGATTTTACCTTGTTCTTTTCATCGAAATATTTCCTATATGTTGCCATAAATTTTTTCCAGGTCTTTTCTTCCATATTTGAAAGATCTGGAATTTTCAATGTAGAAACAATGTCATCAATATATTTTTGGAATTCTTCGTCGCACTTTTCATAATTAAGATTATATTCTACAATTTGAGATTTGCTAATGTATTTCTTTTCTTCAGATTTAGGCTTATTGTCGATCATTTCGAGAGGTTGCGCGATATGATCGATAGTTGTTTGTTGACTCATATTTGTATCAACTTTAATCTGACTCAAATTTGTTACATCTTCAATTTCTGCCTGCATCATCTCTTCTTTTGTATAGAGACCTGATAATTCAGCAGGAAAGGACTTACGCAATGCTAGTGCTTCTGCACATTTAGCTATCATTGCATGACCTAATTGCATCCAGAATTTAGTCGGTTTTCCTTCTTTTGTCTTTTGGCAATATTCGTTAAAAAATGCAGTTGCTGCTACTTCATGCCACGTTCCATCAGCAGTTTGTTTTTTAACATAAGCAGTCGCTGAAACAATGTTTCCATTTTGATCATATTGATAAGTAGGTTCTTTGCCTGGGGAGTATTTACCAGTTCTTTCCGCAATTAAACGATATCCATCAATAGCCGTTTGAATAGACATAGATTCACGCCATGTACCATCCTTTTGACGCTCTGGACGCTTTACGGCGTAAATTTGCTTCATGAAAGGGTCTAGACCAGTCCTTTGACATGCATGTAAGAAAAGCTCGAATTCATCGTCATTAGAGCCTTTGCAGATAGTATTCTTAAGTAAATCTAATTTCTTATTATCGAAAAGGGGAGTGAAATTTTGTCCCCCCCCTTTATTTTCGTACAGTGATAATTGATTCATTCTACTGTTCCCCCTTCGATATTTATGACCTCGCAATCACAAGACTTGTATGCCTCAGTGATGAGATCTTTTAATTCTTTTATTGATAGTTGTTTTTGAGCTGTAAAAGTCATGATTTCTTTTAATGCATAAATATTATGACATAAATCTAATTTAGACATAAATTCACCGATTTCTTTTAATAGTTTATTCATATAGTGTATTTCAAATCTGTATTTCATAATTTTCCTAATTCTGATTCTATTTCATATTTTAAATTTTCAATTCTTTCCATGTATTCACATCTTCCTAAATTACATAGTTCATCTAAACATGATCTAATTTTTGATATATCGCATCTTTTCTGTCTTCTCAGAATTTCTGAGCATATACCGGCTAAAGTTAGCGCATCATGAGATTCATTATTATCTAAAACTTTGTATAATTCTATTTGTGTGTATTCCTTTAAACTTTTCATCATATTTCCTTAAAAATTCTGTGCCATTTCTTGTTCGTATTGTTTTTCTTGATCTTTTAAATATAATTCCTTGAAACTATCGTAATCGTCAAGGATTGAAAAAAATTCTAATTTACCTAAATTCAGAGTTTGTGCTAGTTTCATCGCGTCCTCATGCTCTTCACTGTAAGAGTAGGCTAATATTCTCATTAAGACCTCTTTTTCGAAATGCGCGATACGAGATATTGCATCGAGAGCTATATTCTGATGTCGTCGCATTTCGTTTTCAATTTGATCTTTCATAACTGAGTCTTTGTATTCTAAATATGTATCAAAGTACATGTTCATTACCTATTAATTGTATATTATACAAAATTTTTAATTGATTGAAGATCATTCGATAAACACATAGCTTCCCATGACATTTTTTCTAAAGTCATACAAATATCCACGCAGAACCTTTTCTCTTCTGATGCTGCCTTCTCGAGATTTTGGCTCAAAAGTAAGGCTGTTTCGATTAATTTTTGTAAATCTGTCATATAATCCTCACTTTGTTCACTTGCCAATTTTTAATACTTTACTTAAATCTTAACCGCTACAACCTGTCCGGTATTTCCGGATAACTGGGAGACTGGCTTGATATGCACAATATATTACACTAATGCACAATTTTGTGCAACACAATATTTGTCATTTACATAAAATTGTGCAAATGCTTAAATATAAAAAAAAGAGGTAATATGGATATGCAACTTAAAGTTTATCTGGTTCAAAACAGACTTACTATAAAAGAATTTAGTGAAATGATTGGTTATAGTCGCAATCAAATTTCAGGAATAGCTAACGAGAAATTAAAGCCAAGTTTGAGATTAGCAAAATTAATTGAACAAGCAACAAATGGCCAGGTTACAGTAGAGGAATTATTGAAAGGGGAGTGATTATGGAATGGTTTACGAAACATGCAGATACAATAGTTATATTGGGTTCTTTTGCTTTATGTTTTTGGTCATTAAATGAGAAAATGAATGATAGATTTAATGCTATTGAGAAAGACTTAACGGCTATTAAGACAGTACTTATTATGAAAAACATTATGCCTTCAGAGCTTTGCAGGAACAACGAAATAAAAAAGGAAAACTGAAAATCTTAACAAGATCTTAAAATAAAATTTGATAAATATTGCTTCTTAGGAGTAGCTTAGACTTTCTCAAATTAAAATTTTAATTTTAATGAAGAAATGTAAAGTCTTTATTTTACTCCACAAAAATGTTGTCGACGCAATATTATCGCGTTTCAGTTGTACGATATTTTCGTACACTTGGAATGATCTTGAATATATTGTGAAACGAAAAAACCACGCTTGTAACGTGGTTTTTTGTGTGCTGTATGCACTAAATGAACTCTGCAAATTCATTTTAGCATTCTGCACAAATTTGATCAAACGTTTTGTGGAGTGCTATGTCAGAAAAATTTAGTTTTGATGAATCAATATTTCTTGGTTATTTTCTTAAACTTCTTGCTTTACAGATAAAATCAGGATCATTTGAATCAAGAGGCATTACTGCCGAAACAAGTCCTGATTGGATTCCTTTAATAATATTTTCTTTAGAAGAATTTAAAAAAAATTGCATTAACTGGAAGAAAAATAAACTTTTAAAAGTTTTGAAAAATTTAAAAGATAAAGGTCATATTAATTTTATTAATAGCAAAGACCAATTCCATTTGATGTATTTAGATCATGGAAGTCTTCTTAAGGAGTTTGGGTATGTCTAAAATTCCTTATTGCTTTGAAACTCCAATTCCAAAATATTTCAAAGAAAATGGTTGGTTTAAACCCAGATCAGATGGCCATCATCTAAAAGTTTTTGCATTCATAAGTTGGTGTTTTTCGAGATGTAGTACAGTAAAAAGAAAAGTATATCATGATCATAAAGAAATTTTTTTAGAAGAATTCGAATTTATCTTTGGTAGAAGAATATGTTCTGATGAAACAGGATTAACGGAGCAAGAAATTCGAACTCTTATCAACCAACTGTTTTCTACACCAAATGGACCTTTGCTCAAAAAGTCAACCAACTCAGTAACCAACAGATTCACTTGCTACAAATGGTCTACAGATGTTTTTTGTGAAAACATCAACCAACTAAACAACCAACCGGTAACCAACCGCCAACCAACCGGTAACCACAATCTAGAAGAAAGAATTAAGAATAAAGAAGAACAATATATCTCGCGCGAGGCGCTCGAAAAAAAATCTAATTTTTTGATTGAAGATGAATTTTTAACAAATGGCCAAAAAGTCGTTGGTTGTGATTTTATCTTTGACAATAAAAATTTAGAAAATAGAACTTTAGAACAAGAATTAGACATAACGTATATTATTAGTCCAACTAACTCTGTTGAAAATGAAACTAAACAAAACAAAACAGAAGAAAAACCCAATAAATCTAAACAAAAAAAATCGAAATCTAAAGTTCACTCAGAAGAATATAAACAAAGTTTGATCGAAAGACGAAAAAATATTCATACTTCCGAGGAAGAGCATGCGAAACTAGTCCAAAAATTAGGGATTGAACTCACTGAAAAATGCTACGAAGAACTTTCGGAATGGAAGACCTCCAAAAGTTTGAATAATCCAAAATCTGTCGATGCCCATAGCGATAACTATCGCATACTCAAGTGGGTGATTGAAGCAGTAAAACAAAAAGAAATCAATCAGCCCATCCAAGCCAATTCTGTCGAAGATAACAAGAAATTTGCTCAACAAGTAGCAAATTCATTTTTCAATGAAAATTACAAGATAGAAATACTTTCAAAAACAATTGAATTTACCCCTCAAAGGGGGCAAGCACCACCGGATATAATAAATTTTTCAGACAAAGGATTTCGCGATCAAATTAAGAACGTTTTAACAAAAAGACAGTTCAAGGAAAGAAAAAACATTTCAAAGAATGTGGTTTAAATTGTGTATAAAGACATAAAACATCAACAGCAATACCAAGGTAGCGCCCCCCTATAAAAAATAGTAAAATGGTCAAAAGAAATAGGTTTCAAGAATTTCAAGAAAGAAATAAGTCTTTAGAAAAGGCTGATGTCATTGCAAAACGATTTGGAGAAAGCAAGAAAAAGAAGGAAGTTGAAGAAAAATATGAGACATATAACGAATCTCTGAAGGAATATTTGCCTGAATGGCAAAAACCTTTTGTAAATTCATGGGAATTCATTCATCTTTGCATGGCATTTGAGAAGTTAACGAGAGAATATAGCCAAGAAAATCAACATAATTTGAGTGTTCAAAAGCATGCTTTTGAATTTTATTGTAAACAGAAAATAGAGGAAACTAAAAATGATTGAAATATTGAAATTAGAATTAATTAACAAAGGTTCATTAATAGCAAAATTTAGTATAAAGATTCCGAAATGGGGAGGACTTGTTATTAGAGATTGCACATTGTTCGATTCGAGCGGAAAGCAGTGGATTTCTTTTCCTTCAAAGGAATATGAATCTCAGGGAAAGAAAAAATACTTTTCTTATATAGCTTATGAAAATCAAGACATGGATAAGAAATTTAAAGACTCAATTTTGAAAGCTGCAAATGATTATGTTGCAAAAATGAAACCAAATTCAAATACACATGAAGATAGTGATCAAGGAGAATTTCCTTTCTAAATAAAAAAGGCCAGCACCCACCATGAATGCTGACCTAAAACAAATCCCAAACAAAATAAACAAGGAATATATGCACCAATCTTTATACAATCTTAACGATTAATTTCAAAGATAAACTTGACGTTTTTCTTCAAAGAAGGCAAAACTGAGGTAGATTTAACCTGATGAATCTTAAATGAAAACAATCTGGCATTGGCACTTGCCCCTTAAGACTGCTAGTGAAGCAAATTGCTCGGAGCATTGGACGAAGAAGGCTAGAAGGCATCGATTGCAAAAGCAAAAAATAAAAGCGGTCCTTCTAAGCGAAAGACCACCCATAGCAATTCCATGCAAGGCAACTCTCGTAAGGATAGCACCTCGACTATTAGATGAACACGACAATTTAAGAACAAGCCTAAAATATGTTGTGGACGCGATTTCAGAGTATTTAATTCCTGGAAAAGCGATTGGACGTGCTGATGATTGTAAAGATATTCAATGGGAATATAAGCAAGAAAAAGGCAATGTGCGTGAATATGCTATACGAATTGAAATAATGATGGAGTCATAATGATTAGACCAGATTTATTCAAACGATATGAAAAAATAGCTAAGAAATGGAGACTTTACCGTTCGCTTCGTTCCAATTTCCCGGAAAAATGTGTTGTAGGAACTGAGCATTTTCTTGATTGGAGACAACGCGAAGACATGTTTGAGGATCTTTTACACATCATTGAATATTCAAATGATTAACAAACAAAAAATAATCGAATTCATACGTCGTCTATTAGAAAAATACAACCCACCACCGCCAGCATTTTAAGGAAATTATGCAACAAACAATAAATATTTCAGCTAACGATATTATTTTACTAATTAAAGAAAAAAAAATCAAAATTGGAGATTATACTATTAAACCTAACTTTAGTTATCTAACTTTTATAGGATTATTAAGCGAGGAGTTTAACAATGAATCAAATACAACAAACAAGTCATGATCGAATTATAGCAAAATTGCAGTATTTCGCGGACTCAATGCAACAACACAAAAAAGAGAAAGAAGCGTTGTCGATGACTCTAGGAAAATGCGATCTGCAATCATATATTAGAAGCGAAATTTTAATTTACGATGAAATCTTAGAATGCTACTATGACACTTTTGAAGAAATTCTTACTAGGTGAGTTATGAAAAAATTTAGCATTCTGAGTTTGATATTGCTAACAAGTTGTTGTGCGTTTATGGATCAGGATAAAGACGAAAAAAAAATACAATCGGAAGATGTGGGGAAATGAAAGAAAGATGCATCATCTACAGACATTCATTCTGATTATAATCGCGATTATCTTAGCCTTTTTCGTATTGAATGGCTGTACATACTCAATAAATCTCGCTCATACTGAGGGACACGCTAACGATCTAATTGACGAGAACCAGCGAGCGAACGCGGACGTTAAACCTAACTTAACAATACCCGCGTTATGAAATGCAAAATATGTCAAAACATAATTCCTCAATTCGCAATATTTAAAATAGAGAATAAAAATGTCTCCATTTAAGTCACAGCAACAAAGAAAATATTTATTCTCACAAAAACCAGAAATCGCTAAAGAATTTGCGGAACATACAAGCAAAGCACAAATGAAGAAATTGCCGAAGAAGGTTAAGAAGAAATGAGAGATTGGGAAAAATTTGAAAATGATGAAATAATGACAATTTGGAGGGGTTACATTGCTCAAGAATTTGGCTGTCATGACCCACTTCGTTTGAAATTACATCACGATAAACCTATTAGACTTACTGTTATGGAAATTATAAAATTAGTTGATGAATTAATGAAAAGACTTAATATCAAAGAAAATGGAACTAATGAAGAAGGTTAAGAAGAAATTAAAAATAATGAATGTGAATACCAGTTAAAAGAATATATCAACGCTATTTAATTTCAATTAATTTCTATTCAAATTAAATTAGATGAAATAAAAAAAATATTCGAAAAAGATGAGTGATAAATACAATCAATTACGTGAACTTATCATATCATGGATGAATGTACCAGGCGATTATGATGAAAAAATGTGGCCTGAAGTACAAAAAATATTAGAACAAGGTAGAATAATGGATAAGAAAATTAAATCAGCAAAAAAAGTCATGGATAAAAAGATGGACTCATTAGTCAAAGCTGACATTAAGCGAGATAAAGCTTGCGATAGTAAAATGAAGATGAAGAAAAAGTAAAGATGAATTTCATTTATGATTATTTAAATTCTGAAACATTTAAAAGTGCTCTCGATTTTAGAGAAAGATGCCATCATTGGATAGACTATGAAATTTATGATTCATTAGATGAGGAATTAAAACAAAGATATGTAGATCAATTCCCTTTACCTAAATTAAATCTTGTCATGGAAAATGAGTTTTATACTCCTAAAATGATGTGTAAGGCAAATCATTTAGATTCACCAGAAAAAAACTATTGTGATTGCAGCGATAAATATAAGAAAACTTTAAAAAATTTTAAAAAATGTCTTAAAAAGAAATGATTAGATTAGATCCTCCAATACCTCTCGATTCTCCTAAAGGATCATGCCTGGCATATTTCTTGATTGATTACGGCATTGAGACAGATTTGCATTGGGTAACATTTATCGATGCAACAGGAGAGTGTTGGACGTGGAGAAATAGAGATATCAGGGCACAGAAAAATATTACGATTGGAAGAATTGTTTAATGACCTTCTCCGAACTAAAAGTTACAATCAAAGACAGTGATAAAACTCTATCGACAAAATATCCGCTCTATGATGAATATATGGTAAGAGAAGATGACCCCATAATCAAGGATTGTATTGAAAGGACACTCGAGAATTTTGACGGGGAACCAGATAACATAAAAATTAATATTACACTTGAAGTAAGATAGCAAATTATGGATGAAAATATAGCTAAACCTACTAAGCAAGAATTAATTGATATGTTAGAGGAAATGAATAGAAATATTGAAAAATTGCCGGCACATGCTATGATATTGCCTGTGTCTCATTATGATTTATCAGCATTATTAATATTATTATCTGCAATATTTAAGGCTCAATGATGGCACCACCAAAAGGTCATGCTCCATATCCTGGGTGCGAAACAGGCGGAAGGCCAATAAAATATACTGAACCATATGTAAGCGAATTAGCTGATCATCTATATAAATGGGTAAATGATCATAATGACAATATATTTATTGAAGATTGGTGTTTAGAAAATGATATTCCGGAAGAGGCTATTACAAAAGAACTAATTTATTTCGATAAGTTTTCCCAAGCTTACAATAAACTTAAGACAAAACAAAAGGTAGCAATATTCAAAGGTGGTTTAAAACGTAAATTCGCACACCCAATGTGTGCTTTACTATTGAGTCATTCTCATAACATTCACTTAAAAACAGAGCAAAAACTAACTGGAAGCGCAACTGATCCTCTTGCATTTTGTTTAGAAAACATTGACGGAAACACTAAAGACTTAGTTAATGACACAACAAAGCCTTGAATTAGCTTTAGAAAGATTATCAAATCCGAAATGGCGTATCAATAATCTATATCACATAGTCGATAAACGTGGTCGCAAGATCAAGTTTAATCTAAACTGGGCTCAAGAAGATCTATATAACAACATGTGGTATTGCAATGTTGTTCTCAAGGCAAGACAGCTTGGTATTAGTACTTTCATTTGTTTATTGTTTCTTGATAGATGCCTATTCAATTCCAATCAGTCTGCTGGAATTATTGCTCATACTCTCGAAGATGCTCAACAACTCTTTAGACGCGTAAAATTCGCATACGATAACCTCCCCCCTCAACTAATAGACAAGATCAAAGCAGATAATGACACCAGTCAAATGCTTAAGTTTAGCAATGGGTCATCATTAAGAGTTGGCACAAGCTTACGCTCTAGTACATTTCAGTATCTACATATATCAGAATTTGGAAAAATCTGTGCAAAATATCCCGATAAAGCTCAAGAAATCGTTACTGGTTCCCTCAATACTGTCGCCCCTGGCCAATATATTTTTATTGAGAGTACTGCTGAAGGCAAAGATGGTTATTTTTATGATATATGCAAGCGGGCTGAAAAGACTAAAGATAATGATTTATCCAAAATTGACTTCAAATTCCATTTCTTTCCTTGGCATCGTGAGCCAGGCTACCGCATTGGCTCTAATGTTAGAATAGATGATGACCTATCTAAGTATTTCGATCACTTAAAGAATGTAAAGATAGATCTTGATGACGAACAGAAAGCTTGGTATGCCTCGCGTTTTGCTGTGCAATCAGAGGATATGTGGCGCGAGTATCCTTCCACACCTGACGAGTCATGGCAAGTAAGCAATGAAGGATTATACTATAGTAAGCATATGAGTGTTGCCCATGTTGAAGGAAGAATAGGAAGAATACCACACGAAGAAGCTCTTCCAGTTTACACCGCTTGGGACTTAGGTTATAATGATTCAACGGCGATATGGTTCTTCCAGGTTTACGGCAAGGAAATAAGGCTAATTGACTACATTGAAGGCAGTGACTCTCTCCAACATTGGATAACTCTTGTTAAATCTAAACCATATTGTTACGAAAAGCATCTTGCTCCACATGATTGCGAGGTACACGAATATTCAACAGGCGTAACACGGCTTTCATTTGCAAGGAAAATGGGCATAAACTTGATCAAGGTTAAGAAATCAGAGATCATAACAGGTATAGATCAAGTCAAGAACATACTTAATCGTTGTTGGTTTGATGAAAAGAAATGCGCTCAAGGTATAAGATGCTTGGAAAACTATAAGAAAGATTGGGACGATAGAAACGCATGTTGGCGGTCTCAACCTCTACACAATTGGGCTTCACATGGAGCTGATGCCTTTAGGACTTTAGCCAATGGACTACACTTTATTGGCAATACTGCGCAAATAGATAGCCATAATCCAACGCAATATATGAAAAATAGGTTTGGAACATGAAAGAATTTTCTGATGAAGAACGAGAAGAATTACACGAAAAATATACTCAAGATCTAATTAATTTAACGTGTTATTTTAAATCAATGGATTATGATTTAGAACGCATTAAAATTGTCATTTCGCTTTTATTGGCTACTTTAGGAGCTGCAGATAAAATTGATGAAGAAGATCTTAGAGACATGTTTCGCATCATTTCAAAAGTTAAAGATCGTATTGTATTCAAATAATATTTTTACCACGTATTGCCATAATTCCCATCATATCTTAGAATTAGCACTCAAAGACGGAGTTTGCTATTTCTATTACTCAAGCCATTGAAATTATTATAGTTGGAAAAACCACAAAGTCAATGTGTGGGAAAAAAAGAATCCCATACAAATACACAGATATAGATACAGACAAAGAAGGTTGGATTGATTGTAAAAAATATCTTCCTCGCGAATATGACTTATGCTTGATTCAAACTCCTGATAAGACTCTGCGTGGATGGCATACAGGGACTTTATGGGATGGTCTAAGATTAAAAGAGTCTGATACCGTACTTTACTGGAAACGGATCAAAGACGAATAAATGTATTATCCTCCTTGGAACAATGCAATAGAACCCAATCAAGGTAATGTAAGACAATGGTTGGATAATCTATATAGCAAGTTTCAGCCAATAGAACAAAGTCGCTGGAACCAATCAAACATAGATACGTTATTTTATGCAGGTTCTCAAACATTTGTTAATCGCTATTTCAATTTTTCTCCTTCTTCTTCTTATAACCAGTATTATTTTAATCTCATTCAGCAGCCTATAAACATGGTCACTGGATATGAGAGACAACACCGAAAGAACTTTAACTATGTTCCAACTGAAGGTGCAGATGCTGAAACAACAGACGAATATACTCAACTAATTACTCACGTTTCTAATTCTGGAGCAATTCACGAGCAGAAATCTAAAGCAAAAGAGCTTGCAGCAATAGCAGGAATGTGTTTAGTTCAGCCATACTTAGATTTCTCAGGCGATGACCAGGCCCAAGGCACGTTAAAAACAAAGATATGGGAATACAATGCTTTCCTCGTTGATCCATACTTTAGACAAGCTGATATGTCCGACGCTCAATTTGTCTGGTGTCAAGAGTATATTAGTAAGAAAGAAGCAGAGGATCGTTTCCCAGATAAAATTCAGGCTATCGCTCCTATGGCTGGAACGCCTCAAAGATACGGGAGCTTTTATTTCTTGCCTGAAAACTACAACATGGCAAGAAATGACCTTATGGTCTTATCCTATGTATGGTACAAATGGAAACGAAAGAAACAACGTCTTTATAGTCGCTCTCGCAATCAATTCTTTGATTTTGGTAAAGAAGCTGATTTAGACGCCATTCTTTATAATATCCAAGACATGGAGCTAGTCAATGTTGAAGTTCCTTGTTGGAAATTAGCTACTGTATTAAATGACCAACTTATGTATCAAGGAGAGAACCCCCTTGGTTTTGATGGTTGTCCCTTTATCCCTTATTATTGGAATTATGAACCCCATATAAACTATTATGATTTACGTGTTCGTAGCCTTGTCCGCACTATGCGCGATCCTCAATTTTTGTTTAATTATAAAGTTATCACGAATAACGATATTACTGCTGCAACAATTAACGCAGGGTGGAAAAGAAAAGTCGGTGCCGTTGCCAACGAAGACAACCTCAAAAAGTCGGGTCAAGGATGGGACGTCATAATTAATGAAGGTTATGACATGACAGACGTTGAGAAGATTCAACCCTCTGGAGTTCCTGAATCAGACATGGCCTTAGCTCAACAAATGGCCGACCTGATCTATAATACTTCAGGCATCAACATGGAAAATTGGAGTGGCCAGCAAGATAAGCAAGTTTCTAGTTTAACAGTATTGTTAAAGCAAGCTGCAAATCTTATGGTATTCCAAAAGTATTTTGATCAATGGGATTATTCAGACAAACTTCTAGGTGATAAACTACTTCAAATTGTACTTAATAACTGGAATGCAGAGAAAGTTTCTCTCTATCTTGGTAAAGAACCATCTCCTCATTTCTACAGCAAAGTTTTTGCTAAGTATCAATGCCTCGTTGAAGAATCAGATCTAACACCTACACAGCAAAACTTGCAAGCTCAACAAATGATGGATATGAACCAAGCATTTGGCCGAGAAGTTTTTCCTCCTTCAATGATAATTCCTAAACTTAATATCACTGGAAAAGGGGAAATCATTCCATTCTTGCAACAACAAGAAGAACAAGCAGCAGCATCCCAATCTGAAGCACAAAATATCCAGCATGCATTTGAAGAAGCTAAACTCAAAGAGCTCATGTCTAAGGCAGCCAATAACATTGCAAGTGCTAAAGAAAGATATGGAAGGTTTGAGTCTAATATTGGCCTACTTGAAGAAAGAATGGCTGAAGTTTCTAAGAATAGATCTCTTTCCACTAAAGCGAAAATGGAAGCTCTTGAAAAGATGGTTGATGTCATTGCTAAGTTCGGTGAGGTTGAAACCATGCTTAAAATGCATGATATTGAAACAATAGATTATAAGCAGCAAGCAATGGAAGAAGCAGATAAACAAAGAGCGCATAAAGATGCATTTGCGGATGAGTTTATAGCAAATATTATGGGCAATAAATCACAATTGGGGCAAAATAGGCCTCAACAACAATTAGCGGGGTAGTTATGGCAGATAGTCAAAAAAAAGGTAAAGCATCTTCAGGCGGTCAACGCATTGATGATCATTCTTTTTGGGCAGGAAAAGGAGCAAATGGCTCTGTATTCCCAATGGGTGCAAAAGTAAAAAATGAATCTTCAGCGGAAGGTGCAGGAAGTGAAATGGATTACGAAGATACCACAGAGAAAATTAAAGCTCAGCAAGTAATGGGCGTTGGTAAAGTTAAAGCTCATCCAATGAAGCCTTTGCATAGAAATTAACTTTTGGAAAGCGTATTGGACCGGGGATTCCTAGTCGGCGCTTTCCATTTAAGAAGGTATTATGAAAAGAAATAAAGAACAAATTAACGCTAAATCTGGTTTTAAAGACCCTATTGCAGTCACAGAACAAAGAGAAATAAATAAACCACAAGATGGTAAGAATTCTCCTTGGGATTTCCGTTGCCCACATTATGATCAGCGTTCAAGTAATTTTATTAATGCTGGTACTCATTATGGCGTTGGCCGTAATCAACCCGTAGGTCATGAAGGCAATCCTAAAGTTGAAGTTCCAGTATTGCCAAAAGGTCGAGTCAATACGATGAGAGTTGATGAGGTTGGTTAATGGCAATAGCACAACAAGCTCAACCCTTCAATAGAACTCCTTCTAAGACTAAAAAGCCAAGATTCTCCCATACAGCCAATACAAAATATGGCATGGGTGATCATTATGGTACAGGAATCAAAGCAAAATTAGGCAGAGTTAGAGACGATACTCCCGGCATGGTAAAACTATCTAAGAAGCAGATCGGAACTCCTCCGAAATCTGTTGTTTGATTTTCTCAATCTCTTTTGCCAAGCAATAAATCGCCTTCGGAAAATTTAGAGTTCCTTCCCCATTTTTCTTAATTTCCTCTAAAACCTCCATCAATTCATCTAATTCATAATAATCGTTCGCCATAAGTCCTCTTCATTATTCTATCCATTCTTTTACTAGCAATCCATTCTTTCATAATCGGCCTTCCTTTCTCGTCTGAAAGGTCATCCGGCTCATCTTTTTGTAATCTATCTCTATTATATAAATATTCATTGATAGACCATAAAACGTATTCATTTTCTGTGACATTTCCAGTTTGATATTGTTTCCATATTTCTTCAGGTGGCAATAACCAGCATATTTGTATTAAATCAGTGTTAGATTGTGCCCTAAATAAGTATGAGTTTGTTTGTGCCGGAGGTTTCCATAATCTAGGTTGCCATAACATACGCTTTGTTACGCCATCATCAGCAGTTCTTGGATGGGCGAATATATAAACATAAGGTGATCTTGATTGAAAAAATAAAGAATCCTCATTCTTTTTTAGACAATCTTCAGCCCCTTGAAATATATTAGCTTCCTGATCTTTTTTAAAATGCAATAACCTATCATGTGTTTCAAGTCTATTTAATTTCATTAATTTTCTCCATCTATTGCCTTTTATAATAATTTGATCTTTAATGATTGAGAATTAACGTATCTCAGCGTCAAGGAGAAATTTTAGTATGACAGAAAATCAAGTTGTGAATCAAGTCCAAGAAAACAAACCATCCGATAAAGAAATTAACTTTCGTAGAGTTGAAGAAAAAGCTAGACGAGACAAAGAAGAAATGCAAGCCAGAATTGATGAAATGGAAAGAAAATTACAAGAAGCAAGAAAGCCATATAAAGACGATGATGAAGATGATAATGATGATGAACCTTATGTTGGACATAAAAGATTAGAGAAAAAGTTATCTTCATTTGAAAGGAAAATGGAAGAAAAGATTGATAGGAAAGCTGAAGAAAAAGCAAGGATGATGATTGATAGGAAAGATGAGGAAGATTGGATAAAACAAAATGCAGATTTCGGCGATGTCTTGAAAGAAGAAAATCTTGTCAAATTGGTGAATAAAGCTCCAGGTCTTGCAGAATCCATTAAAAGAATGCCTGATGGGATTGAAAAACAGAAACTTGTCTACAATACCATTAAAACAATGGGTCTTGACAAACCAGAAACAAAACAACCTTCCATTCAAGAGAAAATAGATGCAAACCGCCGTAGTCCTTACTATCAGCCTTCTGGGGTGGGTGCTGCTCCTTATAATTCTGTAGGGGATTTCTCTGAATCAGGTCAAAAGAATGCTTATTCTAAGATGAAAGATTTGCAAAAAAGATTGAGAATTTCATAAAGAAATATTGATTACGATAAGAAGACGTTATCGTAACCAATCTTGATAGAAATCTTATTCAAGTTTTTTTCAAGCCAATCTCTGATTGTATGAGCCATTTTTTGTCTAAGAATAGACTTATCCAATTGAGATGGTGAGAAAAAACAGAGATCACATAGAATAAAATGACCTAGATAAAAAAGATTGCTTTTTTTGCGATAATTTATCCTTATCAAATAGTCCATTATTGATATTTCAGAATAATATCTAACTGTAGATATGCCAAAAATAGACATTTTAGAATTTGCAAGATCATAATCAGAAATTTGACCTTGTAATCTCATTAAAATTCTCTTAATCGAATCCAAATTGATAGGTTGACTTAAAAATTTATTGATTTCATCCGTAAGATCATCTTTTCTTTCCTTTTTCTTTTTCGGTTCAATAGCTTTTCCAATAAATTCGCTTTCGATATCAATCGATTTTTTTACCAATTTTTTTTTATTTTTGGCTTCAATTTCACCCATTATATCCCCCAAATTCTAAATGATAGATTTATCAATATGTAAACCAGAAAAAATATTGTCATTTGTGTGTAGGTCATTTATTTTTCATTTTTTTTAATCAAATTTAAGAAAAAACTAGACTGTTTATCTCTATATTCTTGGAAATATTTAGGATTATATTCTTTATAACATTGCCAATTCCAATTAAAAAAAATATTTTTAGGTCCATTAATCGTTCCACAATGATATTTAATATGACAACTTGCGCATAGCCAAACAACCCAATCCGGTTTTGTATAATCTTCATGATGCATTTGTAATCTTTGTGATTTATGAAATATTTTATCTTCACACCATCCAAATTGACATTTTTCTGGAACAACTAATATTCCTTTTCTTCGTAAATTGTTTGATTGACCTCGACAATTTCTTTTAATTCTTTCGAAGTCTTGCTGATAAGTTAATGAATTCATTTTTTACAAATTTTTCCTATTCATTAATAAATTTTTTCTCCTGCTATTTCAAAAAAAAACACAATCATATAGCATAAATTCTTCGCACGCACAAGCGTTATGTGCACTCGCTCCCCAGATCAGCGTCACTGGTTAGATATGGTCGACAATCCGCGTAGTTAGGTTCGCATGCCGGTCATCATATCACACTAATCGACAACGTGAGGTTTCTCATGTCGATTACGACCACTGGAAATTTGGGGCCGATGATTCTCCAGAGCTTAGCTCCTGCTATGCTTTACGTCCCCGTTCCAACCATGAATTATATTATTCCAGCAGACAAAGTATCGATGCCAGCTAATGGCGGAACTACTTGTCGTTTTATGCGCCCACGTGCGCTACAGCCACCCACTGTTCAATTGGGAAATTCGGGGATTGATCCTCCAGCTCAAGTTCCACAGCGTAGAAAATATGTTGCGCTGTATAAATCTTCTCTGATTGACTTGGAACTCCTCGCTATTTAAGAATAGAAGGACAACAAGGGGCAAGCAATGAAAACATATGAAGTTAAACCAGAATTAGGAACAGAAATAATATTTCATTATGATGATAGTTTCCATATAGGTTATGTAGTTTCATTTAATGGCAGCGATAATCCAAGAAAATGGACATGGTTTTCAGAAATTAATAACTTTGAAATTATTGAAGAATTTATTGAAAATTGGTTTGAACTTCCTATATTGCAGCCTGAACGTAGCAAGCGAGAAGACTTAATGGAAATGACTGTATGTCCTGAAGCAAATGAATTAACAAAAATGCGTCTTGAACAAGACGTAGAATTTAATAAACATTGTTCAGGAATTAATTCAGATCTATTAGGATGCGGTGCTCTGAACACTATGGAAACATAGTGAGGCCAGCTGAGAAGATTTGGCCCGCCTGAGAAATCAGGTCAATAAGTAACAGATAGGACATAATTGATGCACAAATGGCCTTTTTTGGGACAGGGTGTATCATAAATGAACAAGTTATTTTGCAAGACCAAGAGGGGGTCCTCGCTTGGGTGTCAGAGCGTTTAGCTGTGGCAATGCGTCAAGCAGAGGATTTGATCCTTCGCGATTACATCATTTCAGCCGCTTCCCAGATCAATGCTGGCGGTGGATCTAATGGATTTAACCCAACTAATTTGGGATTGACTGACTTTAGTTTAGTTGCTACTACGCTCGATACTAACAATGCCTACAAGTTTATGTCAGGTATTGAGGGTATGGATCGTTTTGGAACAGGTCCTGTCCGCTCTGCATATTTTATGCTTAGCTCAACAGAACTCCAATCCGATTTTGATGCATTAGGAAGCAATGGTTCAATTTCATTTTTGAGCCAATGGCAATATCCTACCAATGCGTCAGCGTTACCCTCTGAGTATGGTTCAGTCGCTAACATTCGTATTTTGACAAGTTCTGAAGCACCAGTTGCTAGAAATGCTGCAATAAATAACGTTGGTACATTAAACGATGTTTATTACAACACCGTATTAGGTAAGCAAGCAATCACGCATATTAATCAGGATGGATATTCCATGAACCTGATTTATCGTGATCCTTATTATTCAGGGATGCTTGCTCAGAATGCTACCTTAGCAGTGAAGTTTGCTCAAGCTCAGGCGATCACTCAAGACACAGCTATTCGTAATTTAGTCTCTACACGCAACTCAAGTTTGGGGGTGTAATATGGCTGAATATTCAAAAATAGCTAGAGGTAGTTTTACATCTACAGGTGCTGCGCAAATTATCAATTTGCCATTTAAACCACAGTATGTACAGTTTACTAATTATACTAATGCTTTCACAGCACCAGCAGCTAGTCAAGTTGTCAGTGCTGAATGGTATTCAAGCATGGGTCAAGGCTTTGCCGTACAAAATGTGTACGATGCAACACCAGACCTTGTTATGGATGCAGTTATTACAAATGGTATTAGTACTTTTGAAGCAGGTCAACTTCTTCAATTTGGTCCTACTTTAACAGTAAACGTAATTACAAAGGCAAGTCCTGCCGTTGTAACGACAAGCACTAACCATAATTTGAAATCTGGTGATGTTGTTATTTTCGAAGGTTTATTCGAGACAACAACAACTGGTATGCCGCAAATCAATGGAATTCCTTTTACAGTAACTGTAACAGGTGCAACAACTTTTACAATTCCTTGGAATACCAACCAAAGTAATTATACCGCTATTAGTGCGGGATCTACTGGAACTCCAAGAGTTAAGAAAGTTTTGTATCCATATTTGTATTTCCCTGGTACTACATTTATTAGTGCGATCACATTAGGAACTACTACTACAATTGATACAACAGATGCTCACAACTTTGTTGTAGGTCAAGAAGTAGCATTCCGTATTCCTTCTCAGTGGGGAACAACACAGTTAAATTCTTTGCCTAATATTACAACGCCTGGATCTCCGATCTATGCGTATGTAATTGCGGTAACGGATTACAATACTGTTGTTGTTAACTTTGACTCATCAGCTTACACAGCATTCAATAGCAATCAAACTGTGGCGAGTGTCCCAGGACTCTCATATCCTCAGATTGTGGCTGTTGGTGATGTGAATACTGGTGGTGTTCAAGTTTCAGCCGGATCAGCGTTGTATCCTCCTCCTTATTTTATACCTATTGGTACAACTAGAGTTAATACTATCAATGGTCCTGCAATCCAAGGTGCGTTTGTAAATAATACAAGCCAAGGATTCATTATTGGTGCCGGAGCCGGTGTCAATGTGACTGGATCAGTTTTAGTAGGTGATGCGGAAGATGTAATTCACTGGTTAGCGATATATCCTGATATGTCAATACCTTAATAATTAATAAATAGGGTGGTCACATTTTGTCGCCATCCTATTACTTAGGTAAAAATGGTTTTTCCTTATCCCTATGTGGGACCAATAGCATTGTATAACAATTTGCCGATAGAACCTGAATTCTATCAGCCTAGCAGATTCGTTATCTCTGCGATTTCCTTGGGACAAACAACAACTATTACTACAACAGTGGATCACAATTATGTTGTAGGGCAAGAAGTTAGATTAATCATTCCTCCAAGTTTTGGTTCATATCAACTGAACGAAACGAAAGGATTTGTTCTCTCAATTCCTTCCTCTACTCAATTCGTATTAAACATCAATTCATCAATGAATGTGGATGCCTTTATTTCTTCTTCAGCGACTACAAAATCTCAATGTCTAGCTATAGGAGATATAAATTCAGGCCAAGTAAATACAGGACGTACAAACAACCTTACGTACATTCCTGGAAGCTTTATTAACATATCACCCCAGTAGGTAAAAAATGACAGAAGAAGACAAAAGAAGCCCTGGAAGACCAAAAATTAATAGCGCATCAGAAAAAGAACTAGATAAGTGTGAAAAGCAATTTGAAAAGTTTGATTCAGAAATCAAATCAATGACCTTAGATCGAATGAACACAGCTCCAAAAGAAGAAGTTGAGCCGCAAACTAAGCTGGCTTCAAGTGAAATCGCTAAATCAAAAGATATCTACATCAAACCTAAAAGAACCGTTTCCTCTAAAGAAAAGTTTAACGAAGATTATCGCAAAGACTACAACTTCTCTAAAGAATACGTCAATTTTATCGCAGAAAACAAAGAAATTATCGGTGAAACCTTGGAATTTTGGACTAAGCCCTTTGCAGGAATGCCGGCTGAAGAATGGAATATCCCGGTGAATAAACCAATATGGGCGCCTAGATATGTCGCTGAAAGAATCAAAGGGTGTAAACACCATCGTTTAATCATGCAAGATAGACCAACTAATGCGGATGGAATGGGTCAATATTATGGTTCAATGGCCGTAGATACAACAATTCAGCGTTTAGATGCCTATCCCGTATCAACAAGAAAATCAATATTTATGGGAACGGAGTCATTCTAATGCCAGAAAAAAAGAATTTTATCAAAGATGCCATCAAGAAACCAGGTGCATTACATAAAGCTCTTCATGTGAAGGAGGGCAAAAAGATACCTGAATCGAAGTTAAAAAAAGCTGAGCATTCTAAGAATCCACTCATGAAAAAACGTGCAGTTTTAGCAGAAACACTTAAGAAGATACATAAAAAATGAACATGCTTCAAGATATTTTAATTTATATTCGAAGGATCATAAAAAGTCCTTCGAATGCTGTCATTTCAGATAATCTCTTGATTGATTATGTAAATAGATTCTGGTTGATGGATGTTGATGCTCGAATACAAGTGTTTGATTTGAAAACTAAGTATCAATTTCAAACAACTCCAGGTGTCGATCAATACAATATGCCTTTATACAGTATCCAGGTTGAACCGGGTAATCAAGTTATAGGCATGTTTCCTGTTTATCAAGGATTTCTTGGTCCAGCTTATATTAATGGCGTACAAGTTCCTCTTCATACTCAAAAGAACTTGTTTTTTGATGGATATCCAAATGTAGTCCAAAATCTTCAAAATGTTGAAACAGGAAATGGAGGGAGTACTTATAATTTTAATGTTCCTCTACTAAACAATGTAACAACTCCCGTTAATCCACCTGTAACAGCACTTTTAAGAGGACATGTTGACTTAACTGGGATTATTTCCACAGGGAACAACGTAGATCCTCCTTTAATAAGCAATGCCAGAATTTTGAATATTGCAAATGATCCATTCATTCAAAACATACCAGTTACAAGTGTTTTTCCTGCTATTTACATCACATCAATAGCAGCGGATGGAACAAATGTTATCGTATCAGATAGTGGCCAGTTTCTTGAAACAAATGTGAATTATGGACTTCTAATGGAACCTGGACCAGCTCCTTATGGAAATTCTCCATTAGGTGGTGCTGCTCCTGTTTATAGCATCACTTCCAATACAGTGAATTACTTAACAGGTGAGATCAATGTTACATTCCCTGTAGCAATTCCTTCCGGAGCAAATATCAGTGTCCAATGCTACTACTTTCAAAGTGGATTACCAAGATCGATTCTCTATTATAACAATACTTTAACACTAAGAAGCCCACCTGATAAGCAATATTTAGTCGAATTAGATGCTTACCTAACTCCTGCTGCATTTTTGCAAACAAGTGCCACGATACCTTTCGGTTATATGGCTGAATATATCGCAAGGGGAGCGGCGAGAAAGATTCTTTCAGATACTGGAGATATCGAACAATTTAACTTCTATGAACCTTTATTCAAAGAACAAGAAACATTGGTTTGGAAAAGAAGTCAAAGACAATGGACTAATAATAGAACAGAGACAATTTATAGCAATGGCTATGCACAAGGATTAGGAAATAATAATTTTGGAGGAGGAACATTATGAATTTAAATTATACCACAGGGATTCCCGATACTCCAAATAATCCATCGAATGATCAGCCTCCAATGAAGATAAACACTAATTCGATTAGTTCCATAATTCAGATCGACCATCATGGTTTTAAAGATAACTTAGGTGGTTATCACACGATTATTCATCAAGATGCACAAGTAACTGATCCTGCAAATATACCAGGCCCTCCTCAGATTAATCAAGTTTACGTAAAATCTTATACTCCTGATACAACAGGAGGGGTTGCAGATACACAGTTGTATACTCGTACAGCATTAGGAGCTATTTCTCAAATGACTGGATTCAGTCTTGGGGATTTAGAGGATGGTTGGCAATGGATTGGAGGGGTTTTATTACAATGGGGACGTTTAGGATTAAATGCTTCACCTGATTCGGGAACTGTTACTTTTAAAAATAGAGTTGCTGGAGCTATACCTTTTCCTAACAATTGTTTCATTGTATTAACTGTTCCCCAGTCAGGAGTAACTGTTCCATTAGCTGCGGGCACAGTATCAGTGAATAGACAAACTTTGAGTAAAACTTCTTTCGAATACAGATTTGTATCAACATTAGCTTCAACCTTTTATCCAGGTTTTTATTGGATAGCGATAGGTAACTAACATGGGAGAAAAAATCGTTGTCGGTCCGCTTAATAAAGGTCTAAGAAATGATGTCACACCATTCGTAATTGATAACGAATCTTTTCCTACGCTTATTAATGCTTATCAATGGAGAGGAAGGGTTAAGAGGAAACGTGGAACTTCGCTTCTTGGAAGATTGAGAAGGACAATTACAGCAACTGCTTTAAATCCCATTCTAAATTTTGGTTTTGGATGGACAAATCTATTAGCTTATATCGGATTATCTCCTGCATCAATTTTTATCACAAACATTACTACAGCTGCGCAAGCAGTTGTAACTTATACATTTGTAGGTGGTTTAGATTATTCTATAGGAGAAAAAGTATTTATTACTGCTGTAATAGGAATGAGTGAAATAAACGATAATGTATATACAATAACAAATAAGGTTGGAAATCAATTAACTTTAAATGTTGATTCAACATTATTTACACCTTATGGCGGAGGTGGAATAATAGTTTTATCTGGATTACCTTCAATTGTATTGGGATCGATAAATTTTACAGATGGAGTTAATACATATACTGATCCATCGCCTCAAACCGGAAAATTATCTATAAATGGGGTTCCAAATGTAAATACATACATTAATTATAATAATGGACTTGTGAATCTAAACTTTATTGGAGCACCTGCTTCTGTAACAGGAACTTTTTCTTATTATCCTGATTTACCTGTTATGGGTCTTGAAGAATTAGCTCTTACATCTACTCAATTTCCTGGAACTTTAGCTTTTGATACCACTTATTCTTACAATATTAAGACAACCTTTCCATATGACATTTATGATGTCAGTTACTACAAAAATCCTCCTGTTGATGCAACAAATTTACCTGGTTATGTTCCAAAAACAACTGTAACTGCTACTACATGGAATGGAGAAGACTATCAACAATTTTGGACTGTAAATTATGAAGGTGCATTATGGGCTACGAATGGAATAAATGTTCCTTTCTCTATTTCAGATATAGGAATGCAATATAAATTCATTACTGGTGTTACAATTGTTGATGCTGGTAATGGAATTTATGGTGTAGGAAATATACCCGCTGTTGCTACTTTAACAATTGTAGATCATGGTTTAGTACAAGGAGATTTTCTTTTCATTAATGAAGTTAAAGGAATTACTGGAATAAATTATGAAACTGGTTATGTCACAAGTGCAGATCCTCAAGCAGCAAATACAGTAACAGTAACTTTTCCTTTTGCTATATTAGGAGGAGTTTATACAGTAAACACTGGTATTGCTCAATATCTAACAAATCGATCCGATCCAACGATTGATAGTTTGCGTTGGTATGATGGTGATCCTACTAATGGAGTTTCACCTTATACAACTCTTGATTCAGGTAAAGGATGGGTAAACTTTGCACCCCCTTTGAATAATATAGTTTTATTTCCAAATTTCTCTATAGCCGATCTTCCACCTGCACAATATTACCTTGTAGGGGCAAGAATGATCGTTCCATTCAAGGATAGACTTCTTTTCTTAGGTCCAGTCATTCAAACATCAACAGCAGGGAGTCAAGTTTATCTTCAAGATACAATCATTTATAGCCAAAATGGAACACCTTATTATACAGCTTCATTTACAGGGGATCCAAGCCTTGCAACTACTGTTTTCCATCCTATATTAGTACCTGACAATAAAACGGCATCACCAGTTGCCTATTGGGAAGATCTTACAGGATTTGGTGGATTCATTTCAGCGGGCATTTCTGAACCTATTATTACTTCTTCTTCCAATGAAGATGTTTTGATTGTAGGTTTCAGTGCTACTCAAACAAGAGTCGTCTATAGTGGAAATGATATTGTTCCATTCCAATTCTACTTGATCAATTCCGAGTTAGGATCTGGAAGTACATTCTCAGTCATTAATATGGATCAAGGTGTCTTAACCAGGGGTCAAAGAGGATACATCAGCACAAGTCAAACTTCTTGTCAAAGAATCGACTTAGAAATTCCCGATGAAGTCTTTCAAATCTCCTTAACTCAAAATGGAAATGAAAGATTTACAGCTCAAAGAGATTTTATAAATGAATGGGTTTACTTCACTTTTCCTGAAAATATTAATCAAGATAAGTACAAATTCCCAAATCAAACTCTTCAATTCAATTACCGAGATAATAGCTGGGCTATTTTTAATGAAGCTTATACCACTTATGGATCTTTTAGAAAATCTACAGGATTTACATGGGGAACCATAGGAACAGTTTATCCCACTTGGGGAGCATGGAATGCACCTTGGAATGCCGGTTCATCAAATCTTGAACAACCTGAAGTGATTGGAGGTAATCAGCAAGGATTTATTTTATTTCGAGATGATGGTACGGATGAAGGAAATTCACTTTATATTCAAAATATTTCAGGAAGTGTAGTCACATCTCTCGATCATACTTTGAATGAAGGAGATTATATAATTATTAGTGGAGCCATTGGAACAGTTGGAACTCAAGTTAATGGTAAGATCTTTTCGGTTGCTCCTGCAATTACTTCTAATACATTTGAATTAAATCCAACCATATCAGCAGGAACTTATTTAGGTGGTGGTGTAATTAAAAGAATGTATGTTCCGTTAATCCAAACAAGACAATTTCCTGTTTCTTGGGGTATGGCTAGAAAAACAAGAATTGGCGTCCAACAATATCTATTAACAACAACTGCTAACTCTCAGATTCAACTACTCATATTCTTAAGTCAGAATGATGAATTCTCTTACAGCGATGGTCCGATTGTTCCATCTATTAATGTTTTAAACGATTCACTAATATATAGCTCAGTCCTTTACACATGTCCAGAAAGTACAAATCTTGGATTACTTCCTGCTAATATTAATCTACAGATGGTAACAGCAAAATCTCAGATTCAGACATGGCATAGAATAAATACATCGCTTATAGGAGATACGGTTCAAATTGGATTTACGATGTCAGATGAACAGATGAGATCATTGACAGTTAATGGAAGTCCTATTGCAATAACAGGTATTACTAAATCTAATCCCGCTGTCTTAACATCGACTGCAAATTATCCTGTAGGAACGTTAATTCAAATTGATGATGTAGTAGGAATGACTCAATTGAATCAAAACCGTTATGTTGTTTTATCATCAACAGCAACGACAACAACAATTGATGTGGATTCAACAAGTTTTACTACTTACATTTCAGGTGGAACTTCAACTGCAGTTGCACCAAAAAATCAATTTGCAGAAATCGAATTGCATGGATTTATTATTGATTGTTCACCGTCAATGCTATTGGCTTAAGGTATTATGTCATCAAACGTAGTAAATCAGATTCCATATCTTAGAACTTCAAGGAATTTTCCTGAGGAGATATCGGAGCTTACTGTTCAAGTTAACAAAAGCTATGTGGACATTGCAACGGCTGTAAACTATAGGACTATAGGAATATTTCCAACTAATCGACCTGCAATTACTGGTGAATCATGGTTTATAAATGCAAATCCTAGACAGCAAACTTTGAGACAAGTTTATACATTCACTTCAACTGCATCAATTAATCATGGAATATTAGTTGTAGATCCTGATCAATTTACTAATTGTTTTGGAAGTTACACTAACGGAACGCGATCTTATGGATTATTTTGGAGTAACGATGTTGTAATACCAGGTCAAATCACATTTTATTTAACAAGTACACAAATTGTTTTTCTTGTAGGAGCTGGGGCTACAGCATTGACAAAAGGCAAGATTACATTACAATGGCTTAGTCCGGCATAAAAAGAGGTATTTATGAATAGCGATATATTAAGTTCAATAGGTTTTTCTCCTACTGCTTCAACTATGAGAAGAGAATCTAACAGTAAATTGCCATTTGGCGGTGGAAGTAGGGGAGGAGGGAAAAAAGATATCATCCCTAAGGGATATCGTGGAGGAGTTTTAGAACAATTCACACCTGAACAGCTTGAAATGTTTCAAAACTTATTTTCACAACTTAGTCCTGATAGCGATATATTTAAAATGGCAAGTGGGGATCAATCTTTTTTTGATGAAATGGAAAGACCTGCTCTAAGAGATTTCGGAGGAATACAAGGAAATATCGCAGGAAGATTTAGTCAGGGTGGAGGAGGTCAAGGTGCAATGAGTTCTAGAAGAAGCAGTGGTTTTCAAAATACAATGAATCAAGCAGGTTCTGATTTTGCACAAAGATTGGCTTCAAATCGACAAAATCTAAGTAGACAAGCTCTCAAAGATCTCATGGAAATGAGCCATATGTTGATGGGAGAAAGACCATCTGAAAGAATCCTAGCACCTAAAGAACAGAAAGAACCTGGTTTCTGGAAAACATTAGGCTCATCATTTGCACAATCAGCAGGAAAAGCAGCTGGAGAAAAAATATTCAGTGGATTTGGTGGCGGTGGTGGAATTCAAAGCGGTGGCCTAAGCAGTGGCGGAAGCATGTATTAATAATAGAGGTTTATTATGGTTATCGTATTAAGTGGAAATCCGATTAAAAGAAGCGCATGGGGTTCAATCGGAGCAGGTCTTGGAAAAGGACTTGGGGAAGGGATGGAGATTGGGGAAGAGAGAAGAGAAGCTGAAAAACAAAAAAAAGAAGCCGAGCAAATCAGAAGACAAGAAAATGAATTTGCTAAAAGAGAATTAGGTATTGATCTTTCAGGTGTTAAGGATCCTAAAATTCGTCAGGAATTAGCTAGAGAAGCATATAAAGCTAAACTAGCTCCTAAGATGTATAAAGATAAATATGATGCAAGATTAAATGCTTTAAAAGAATCTCCTCTTGGAAAATACTTCTCCAATGGACAACAGAAAGAACATAGTGGCCCACGACAAGACATCATGAATGATCAAGGGGAAATTGAAGTTGGAAATATCAGTGTTCCTACCATGGCTCCTGAAAGTGATATTTTTAATGCTGAATTATTGGGAGAACATGGATTGGCCCAACAACTGAGAGAAAAAAATAAACAAATCTTAGAAAAAGATAAAAACAAGGCAAAAGAAGTAACTGAAAGCTATAAAGAAAATAAAGATTACATTAATAAAACATATGATCAATATGAAGATTCTAATCGAAGAGAAGCAATTTTAGATAAAATGGAACAATTAGAAAATGATGAAAATTTATCAGATTCAGGAATGATAAATTTATTGGAAACTATGGGATTAAATCCTGAATGGTTAAAAAACCCTGCTAATGAAGAATATACAAAATTAGCTCTCGATCTTCTTGGTGGTGGTTCTCTTCAGGCGGATTATGGCAGCCGAGTTTTGCAATCTGAATTTAAAGTTTCACTTCAAAGAATTCCAACACTTCTTCAAACACCTGAAGGTAGAAGACAGATAAGAGAAAATATTAAAGCAATGCTTTTGCCTTCAAGACTTAAACAAGAAAGACTTCAATATTACACTGACAAACAAGAAAGAACTGGAGAACCTCTACCACATAATTTAAGAGGTAAAGTATTAAAAGATATAAAGCCACAATTAGAAGAAGCTTATGATAAATTTAAGCAAAGAAATGGAAGATATAAAGTGAAAGAAGGAACATTTCCAGATGATAATATCTTAGAGAAATATTTCTTTATTGCAGGATCAAATGAAGAAAAAGCATTAAAAATGATGAAAGAAGATGGCTATGATATCGAATGACACAAATAAAATATCAGATGAAGAAATTAATTCTATCGGTTCGAATATAAGAGAACGTTTAAAAATCGTTGCAGAAAAAAATAAACCTGAAAAAAGCCAAGAATCATTTTTTAGAAAAACAGGTCAATATGCTTCTAGAGCAGGAGAAATCCTTGTAGGAGCATCAGGAAATTTGAAAAAAGCATATCAGCAAACAAAAGATTATCTTCAATCATTTCTTCCAGAAAAACTAAAAACCCATGAAGAAAATCTTCCACAACCAGAGGAAAGTTCATTTGAACATATGTTCATGAATCCTTTGACTTCTTCTGAATTAAGAGAAACTGCAACTAAAGATATCGCTGAAAAGTTAGGTGGAAGTAGAGAATATTTTGAACCCAGGGGAAAAAAAGAAGAATTCATTGGAGATTTAACGCAAGATATTACATCGGCATTTAGCCCTGGTTCTGGCCCATTTAGATTCATGACAAAATTAGGTGCTCCTATTCTTGGAAATCTTGTTAAACAAGGTTTAGATTATGTAGGAGCAGATAAATCAACTGCGGAAAAGGCTAAATTAGGAACTATGCTAGTAACTTCTATAGCAGGTCAATCAAATCCAGGACAATTTGCAAGTGAAAGAATTGCACAGGGTAAAAATTTGGTTCCTCAAAATGCTACTTTAGATGTAACACGTTTAGCTAATCGATTTCTACCTCTTTATGATAGATTAAGAATGGGGTTAAGAACACCTTCGAAATCAAGAGCAATGGAAGGTATGAGGGATTTAGCTCAGCAAGTTCAGAATAATCGCATGTCTGTACATTCTTTAATGCAAGCAAGAGATGATATCAATGAATGGATTGCAGAAGCTGGAGGATGGGATATACCTGTAGCAATAAGAAATCCAACCTTGAGAAATTTAAATGAATTTAAAACTTCAGTTATTCGAACAATTGATGAAAATTTAGCTGCAAGATTTCCACAAGCAGCAGAATTATATAGAACTGGATATGAAGCTTCGGCAGTCAATCGCCAAAGCAATGCAATTTCAAATTTCATTGAAAGAAACTTTGGTCGAAAAGCAGCTAGTATTGGAGCGAAAATGTTATTTCCTGCTATAGGCGGAAGTGCAGCATTTCTTCCAAAAACAGCAGTCGCAGGAGCTGGATTATATCCCTTATATAAATCAGGTCAGATTCTTTATAGAGTTTCAAATAGTCCTACATTAGGAAGATATTATAGAGATGTGATAAGTAATTCATTAAGAGGAAATGCAACTGCAATGGTTCATAGCATGTCCAAGCTAGATAAAGAACTTGCAAAACAAGAAGAAAAGGAACGAAAAAAACGAGGTCCTTCCGTTGATGAATTTAAGAGTAAATTTAAAAATAGATCTAGGAAAAAGGATTAGTCAATTTATCATCTTCTGAGTCTCTAAAAAAAATAATAGAAATCAAAGATAAAACAATAAATATAATTATTGATAATTCCATATTATTTCCCCCTATTCCTCTCTAACTTCTTTCTGAGGTAAAGTCTGATGATGCCACATCAAATGCGTGACATTTGTGCTGATATCAGATTGTTTACTTTCAATGACCGCAACTCGTGTATTTAATTGAGATAATTCTTTCTCAATTTTTTCAAAACGATTGTCAATCTTATCAAATCTTTTATCCAATCTTGAATAAATCCATGCTGATAAACTACCTAAAGGTAATACAATCAATAATATATCTTGCCAGTTCATTTAATTTCCTTTTTTCTTTCCTCAATAAATTTATCTATGCGATCTTTGAAAGATTCAATCTTAGAATGAATTCTATAGAATCCCACGATAAGTGTTAAAAACATAATCAACCATTCTAAGTGAGAAATCCATTCATATTTTCGCATGATTATTAGTTCTTTTCTCGATAATTCTCTCAATCATCTCTTCCAAATCAAAAATCGCTATTCGGTTTATCTCAGCTCTGGCTATTCTGTAAATCGCTTTCTTTCCATACCCGACTTTAAAAGCGTTAATTCTTCCGCTCTTAACAGCCCTTCTAATAGTGTTAGAATGAACATTTAACAAAATCGCAAATTCCTTGATCGAAAGGAATTCATTTCCAACCTCATCATCATTACCCATGTTTTACCATATTTGGTTAATTGTAGTCAATAGTGGTTAATATTAACTAAAGGTGATTATAGTTTAAATTTTAATTTATATACACAACAAAACATATAAATTATTCTAAAAATAAAAATTTTTTTAAGTTTAGGAGTTTTTATGCCTCTCGCATACGGAATCGGTGGATTATTAAGCGTACCAGGAAGCCCAATTAGTGGAAATGGTCCTCCACCAGCTTCATTTAAACCACAGCTAGGTCAGCAATTTTATGATAATTCTACAACTCCTCCAACTGAATATGTTTTCAATGGTCAGACTTGGACGACAGCCGGAGCTAATCCTGCAACAACGACAACATTCGGAACCGTAGAATTAGCGACATTATCTCAATTACAGAATGGAAATGCTCCTGCGGGTGCAATTGTTCCATTATCTAATGATGTGGCAACAGTAATCGCAGGTGTAGTTGCTGGAGCTGTTCCTCCTGCTAATACTACACAAGCCGGTATTGTGTTTCTTGAAACTGATGCTAATGCTGTTTTGGGAACAGCTCCTAATCCAAATACAGCTTTACAACCTAGCAACTTAGCTGCTGTTTTTGCTGCGCCACCTGCTGGAGGATTTGGTAGCACGACTCCAAGACCAGTTGCTGCAACAACTATTACTGCATCTTCAACTTTAGGCGTTACCGGATTGAGTACTCTTGGTGCATTAACACAAGTTGGTACTGCTAGTTTAAATGCATCCGGAGCCGGTGTAACAACTATAAATACTGGTGGAACAGGAGCTTTATTACTCGGTAATGCAACTGGTAACACTGCTTTGACTGGAGCATTAACAATTAGTACTACTTTAGGGGTTACAGGTGCAACAACACTTGCAGCATTAACTCAAGTAGGAACAGCAAATATTAATGCATCAGGGGCAGGTGTAACTACTATTGGTACTGGTGGAACAGGAGCAGTTCTAATTGGAAATGCAACAGGAAATATAGCAGCCACAGGAACATTTGCTTTAACTGGAGCAGCAACAGTAAGTTTAACTCTTGGTGTCACAGGATTAACTACTTTATCAACCCTTGCTATTACTTCAACATCTACTTTCACAGGATTAGCCACATTTAACGGTGGTGCAACTATAGCAAGCGGTACTCTCACAGTAGCTGGATTAACAGTTGTAGGAACAACTTTAATCAATAATTCAGGCGGTGCAGCTACAACCATCGGAGGTGCTAGTGCTGGCGCTATTGGAATAGTTGTGGGATCGGCAGGTAACTTTACCTTATCTACAGCGACAGCCGGAGCCACAATGGCTATCGGTTCTGCAACACAGACAGGTCTTATCACTTTAGGGGCTTCAACAGCTGGACAAACAGTAAGTATATCTAGTGCAGCAACAATTGCAGGCGCTAACGTTGTTAACGTATTAGCCGGTGCAACTCCTGGAGCTAGTCAAACATTTAACTTGATGACAGGTGTTGGAACTGCCGGAACTTATGCAGTAAATGTTTTAACTGGAAATTCTACTGGAACGACTCAGACTGTTTCAATTGGAACTGGTTCTGCACGAACAGATATTACGTTGGGAGGTACCGGTGCCAACGTTATAAAAATTAACGATACTACAACCACAGGTACTGTTTCTATCGGTGCTTTAATGACTTCCGGCACAATCACACTTGGTGGTGCTGCGATGACTGGCGCTTCTGCGATCATTATCGGAAATAGTACTGCCGCCGGCGGTATTACCCTTCAAATCGGTAATGCTATTAATACAGGCGCACAAGTAATTAACATCGCAAATGCTGCATCTGGAGCTGCTTCAACTGTTAGCATCCTTTCCGGAAATGCCTCCGCAGGAGTCCAGACATTAAATCTAGGAGCAGGAACTGGTGGTAAAACCATCCATATTGGAGATAGTGCAACAGGTGCAAATACTCTTTTAATTGCAGGTGATGCTTCTTCTACTACAATTCTTGGTATTGTAAACATTGCTACATCAGGTGCTAGAACGGTTACAATTGGAACTGGAGGAACAGGAGCAGTATTAATAGGTAATGCTACTGGAAATACTGCGGTTACTGGTTCATTAACAGCTAGCACTTCATTGACTGCTACTGCAGGAGCAATCACCGCAACAAATGGTAATTTAGTTCTTGGAACAGCTGGAAATAAAATAGTGAGTTCTTCAGTTGCTTCAACTACTACAGCCGGTGCGAACTCATTTGGTACAGTAACTCTAGTAGGTGGAACAGCTACAGTTTCAACAACTGCAATTACATCAAGTTCTATTGTGTTCTTAACAAGACAAACTGTAGGAGCAACAGGAGCAAACCCAATGGGTATGTTAACGCGCGGAACAATCGTTAATGGAACATCATTTGTAATTAATTCTTGGTTGACAGCAGATGCAACTACACTTTGTGCAACTGATGTTTCAAACGTTGGTTGGATGATTGTAAATTAATCTAAATACTGAATTGGAGAAAATATGCTGAAAAATATAACTGGTCTAGAATGCAATATTGAAAATAAAATTTATCATTTTACTTGTGATTGTGATGCTCCTTTGAATCATATCAAAGAAGCTCTTTTCCAATTTATGAAATATATCGGGAGAGTTGAAGATGCTGCTAAAGCAAAGCAAGAAGAAGAGAAATCAAGTAAAATTGAAGTAATAAAAGAAGAAAAATCCGAACAGGCAATTTAATGGCAATCAATCTTAGTCAAAGAGCAAAACCTGCCACTGAGCTTATTCAAGCAATGACAGGTGCTAATGTTCTTATTGGAACATTAACGGAAAGCCCTGTCATTATTATCTTTGATAATCAAAGCACCTCATCTGTTGTCATTTCAATAGATTCTGTCAGTTGGAAAACTTTCACGGCAGGGGAAGCGCTTGTATTGGATATGAGAGGAAACCACGGCATTGCTAGCAATTTTACTTTTGATGCCGGAACATCATTTTTTGGTAATGGTGCAGCAACAGGAAGTTTTTCAATCGCTTATGTTTATGCACAAAATACTTAGAGGTATATTTTGAGCCAAGTATATAAATCATTAATAAGTGGACCTGTACCTCCAACAGTCGCAACTTCTTATGTTACGGATATCAATTCGCCAGCTATACCAGCAGCTAATATTCTTAATGTTCCAGGTGGTTCTGTTTCGACGAATAATAATAATGGAATTCAGACTGATGGAAGCTCTGGAAGCAATACTCTAACAGTTCAATTAACCAATAGAATATCTGGTACTTTAACCACTAATAATGCTACTCCTTCGACAATAGTATCTTTTTCTTTAGGTACTACACCAGCTGTTTTTACATTTGATATTCAAATTGCATGTTTTAATGTAACGGATGTTAATGGTGATGGTTATTTTATCTCTGGATCAGCTCGAACAGATGGAATTACTGCAACCTTATGTGGAACTCCTGACAAGATAGTTAATGAAGAAATTGCCGATACTGCTGATGCTAATATGGTAGTCAGTGGTAATTCTGTAATAATTCAAGCAACTGGAATTGCATTAAAAACTCACCGCTGGAGAGCTTTAGCAACATATATTGAGGTGATCTAATGGCTGGTTTTGCAAATGATATTGTTTATGCTAATAATGCAGATTTTAGTATTTCTGGATCATCTAAAGGTCAGTTGGCTAATGGAATATTAACAGATGGTCAATTATGGATTGGACGAACTAGTGTAAATGCAGGTGGAACACATATTGATGTCAATACACTTACAGCTGGTGCTGGTGTTACTATAACGAATGGTCCTGGTACAATTACTATAGGTCTAACAGGCGGATCAGCAGCGATTGAAAGAGTAGCTCTTCAAACGGGTACAACACCTATTGTTCCATCTGGTGGAACTATTACTTTCAACGGAGCTGTTGTCGCAGCAGGGACAAATCCAGTTCGAACTAATGGAACTGGAGCAAATACAATGGCTCTTCAAGTTCAAACTAGCCAAGCATTAGCAGCAGCTGACGCAACAAAGATCGGTTTGTCTAATTTTAGTTCTACAGATTTTGCAGTGGCTGCAACTGGATTTGTTACTTTAAGTACTACAGGAGCTGCAAAAACTATAACCGGTGATAGTGGTGGAGCATTAAGCCCAACTGCTAATAACTGGAATATCCTTGGTTTATCTGGAAGTAAAACCTCTGGCTCAGGTTCTACTCTTACAGTAAAAAGCCCGCCCTTTTCTCAAGTCGGATCAAGTGCAACTTCATCTTTGAATACAGGAGAATTTGTCACAGCCGCAGTAACTCGAACATTGCCCGCATCTGCTGGATTAGCAGATGGTGATTTATTTATTTATTCTTGTACAACAGCCGGAGCACTTGTTATTCAGGCTGTAGGAGCACAAAAAATACGTATCGGCACATTATTATCTTCCGCAGCAGGAACCGCTACTAGCACAGCGATAGGAGATTCAGTAACTCTTCGCTTTGATGCTACTCAAGGTTTTTTTATGGCGGTTTCCGTGATCGGTACATGGTTAATAGCTTGATTTTACCATGGTCCTTAAATTTTAAAAGGAGGTTATCATGTGTAAAGACGATATGAAATATGATCATTATGATCATAAAAAATGTTGTGATTGCAAAGAAGGCCCACAAGGCGTTCCAGGTTTACAAGGCCCGCAAGGGATTCAAGGGGTTCCAGGACCTCAAGGTAATATGGGTTTAACAGGACTCCAAGGTCCTCAAGGTCTACAAGGACCTGCAGGAAAAGACTGCGAACCACGTCCTCCATCTGAAAAATGTTGCTGTGATAGATGGGCAAATTTATTTGCTTCTCCTCCACAAACTATTGCTGCATTTGGAACAGGAGCTGATGCTGTATTGTTCCAAGGTCAAAATGCTGTTACTGCAGTTGATTTTGATTTGTCCATGATGGGAGTTGATGGTTCAGTTAAATTTCTTAAATCAGGTGTTTACGTAATTAACTGGGGTGCTGAAGCTAGAGTTCAACCTCCAATTCCTCAACCTACACCTTCATTTTCTTTCGGTCTGTGGGTTAATAATGTTGTAGTTCCAGGAAGCGTAATATCCGGTTATACACAAGCACCTAACGATGACACATTGCATATTGACAACGAAGTGATTATTTCTGTGCAAGCTGGTGATGTTTTGAAACTCAGAAATGCATCTGCATTTATTTTGGAAATGGCACCGAATACAATCGGTATTCAGTTTCCTGTTGTTGTTGCATCTTTGAATATTCATTGCCTTAAAGATCTTTCAGTTTAATAATTTAGGTTTGTTCGTTCCTCTAAAAACGAACAAAAATAAAGGAATTTTATGGCACTGACACATGCTCTAGCAACAAATAATTATGGTGAATCTCATCTGATCGTTGCAACATCATCGGCCAACGGAACCCATACCACTTTGGCCTCTGCAATGGCCGATGCCGTTTCTGGAGATACTATATTCCTTAGAGATAGTGTAACGGAGAATGTGACTCTAACAGCCGGAGTAAACATCACTGCATGGACAGGAGGATCATTAAATGTACCATCAATAACTGGTACGTTGACGATGACAACCGCAGGGACATGCAACATAAGTGGAATCAGACTAGTTACTAACTCAGCAGCTCTATTGGCTGTAACAGGCAGTGCAGCCTCTATTGTTAACCTAAATAATTGTTATTTGAATTGCAGTAACAACACAGGAATTACTTTCTCCTCAAGCTCATCTTCATCAAATATTAATATAAAAGAATGTTCTGGTGATATTGGTACGACAGGAATATCCCTTTTTAGCGATAGTTCAGCAGGTAATCTTAGAATTCTTTATTCAATGATAAATAACTCTGGTAATTCTACAACTGTAAGTACTAAATCAGCTGGACTTATTGCGATTGAATTTTCAGATATATCTTTTCCTATTACTTATTCCTCTTCTGGGACTACAAGTGGAATTATCAATTCTCAATTAAATTGTGCTGCAATTAATGCCACAGCATTAACCACGAGTGGTACTGGAACAATTTCAATCAATAATTCGGGTATTTTTTCTGGAACAGCTGCTTGCATATCAATTGGATCAGGTACAACAGTTCCTGTTTTGGGATGTATTATTAATAGTACAAATGCAACTGCCGTATTAACTGGAGCCGGAACAATACAATATTCGAATCTTTCTCTTTCAGGAACAGGAACAATCATTAATGTCACTACACAAACTGCTTCAGGAACTATTCAGGGATCAAGAACAACATCTCCAAGTGCAGGATTTTTAGGTGAAAGAATTGCAGCAACAGGAACTAACGTAAATTTACCATCTGCTACAGGTACGAATATAACAAGCATAAGCGTGACAGCTGGAATATGGGATATTTCTTGTAATACTTATTTTGCTTATACTGGTACTTCTTCTTTGGCTCAAACTTCTATAAGTGCAACATCAGCAACAATTGCCGGTACTATTGCCGATCAATATACATCACAAAATTACGTTGCAACAGCTGGATCAACTGCTTTGACAGTAGCAGGATTTAGAGTGGCATTAACAGCCACTACTACCTACTATTTAGTAGGATTAGCAACTTTTAGTACAGGTGCTGCTGCTGGTTATGGAAGAATTTCAGCTGTCAGAGTGGCATGATTATTTAATTTAATAATTTCTAAAATATGCGAGTAAGCAACATATTTTCCATATAAATAGCCCACGTGAAAATTAAAGTCATGTTCGCATTTAAACCCTTTTTTATCATATTCTGTCAATAATTCATCGATTGGTTCCATTGATCTTTTGATTTGATCAGACAGATTATATTCTTGACAATTTGCGAAGGGTATATACATCAATGTTATAAGCAATAAAATCTTTTTCATTTCACTCTATATTTTCAATTATCTTCTACTTTACTCAAAAGACGTGTATAAAAAGTAAGCCTTCCTTTCAAATAATATTTTTTATCTAAATTATCGGGAATTTCTTGATCTTCATTTTCTAAGGCGATTTTCTTTTCTTGAAGAAAGGCTACAGTCTCATTTTTCGATTCTGTTTTTCCGAGTACGTAAGAGATGTCTTGAATGGAGATTGAAGCAAAAGACAACGCAGGACATAAGCAAAGAATAAACATTAAATTATTCATGGTTGACTCCTTTTTTTAAGGAGTATGAATCATTCAGGAATTTATTAAAAGATTTTAGGAGGCCAGTCTGATTTAACTTCGCATTCAGAGCACATGTTATCCTTTGGATTTTCAAAGGTTGAAAATCTTTTTTTTATTATCTTTTCACCATATCTATAATCCAACTTTCTTCAAATAAACTAGGTTTGGTATTTTTCCATTTTGTCGGCCATGAATTATTTTCTAAAATCCATTTTGGGGGGATATAACCTTTAGACTTCATGTTGTTTTTAGATCTGATGAATGAGAGCTTTCTTTCTTTTCGA
>Ga0134123_10000202_pt1 | contig 40735 bp, 21 predicted proteins | sample KB303_FD_96460 | JGI IMG/M metagenome (GOLD analysis project Ga0134123, IMG submission 96460) | Terrestrial soil microbial communities without Nitrogen fertilizer from Kellogg Biological Station, Michigan, USA - KB3-0-3 | ecosystem: Environmental > Terrestrial > Soil > Unclassified ...
AATAAGTCCTAAAGCAACTGTAATGATCCCAAATTTTAATTCTTTGAAATAAAAAACATTTTTTAATTTCATCATTTCAATGCCCATGATAATGTTTAGTTATCCGTTATTCAGGCGTGAAAGTATAAAATAATTTGCAATCGATAACTTATGATTATACACTCACGCAAATGGTTGATTGGATAAGTATTCATAGTAATTTAAAGACACAAGGTATTTGTTAATTATTTAATGAGTGTTATACTGAGAACATGACTGAAAAAAAGAAGAAAAAGGTCTTAATTTCTGGGGCGGGTATTGCGGGAATTTTATGTGCTATTTTATTAAATAAAAAAAAATACGAGATAGAAATAATTGAACAGTCTCCTTATTTTAGAAATTTAGGTTTTTCAGTTGTTTTATGGAAAAGCGGCTTCGAACTATTGATTTCCATATTGTATGATGAGGGTGTTTACCTAAAAGAAGAAGAAGATTATTTTAAAATTTCTGGTTTTAAACTTTTTAGTGGATCAAATTTAAAGAAAATAAAACATCTTGATTCTGACAATTATGCTTGGGTTTTCGAAAGAGAACACTTGATGAATATTCTTGAAACTGTTTTATTTAAGAATCTTAAAAAAAATAACTTGATTTTTTCTACGACTATCGATAATATCAAATTTGATGACGATAATAATATTCCTTGTTCTTTGGTAAAGTTTCATAACAAGAGTTTAAATGAAAAAAGATATGATATGGTTATTATCGCAGAAGGCATTAATTCATCGACAAGACAAATTTTATTCCCAAATGAAAAAGCTAAATTTTTTCCTTATAATCTAAAATATGAGTGGTTTATTGAAAAGACTAATTTGAATAAAGATGGTGGGCTGCTTTTTACCAAAGGTGCGTTGGGGGTTATACATCCTCCTTTTTTCAAAAATCTTTTAGGCTTTTATTTTAAGAAAGGACATCAGAGAATTTCAAATGAATTTGAAAACGAAGTATTAAAAATAGTGAAACTAAATAATTCGAGCGATAAAGGGGTAGACACTCAACACTCAAAAATTTTTGAATTAAAAAAGGTTTACTTAAGAAAACATTATTATAAAAATGTGGTTCTTATTGGCGATGCTGCACACGGACAACCACCAACTCTTGGTTTTGGAACATCCCTAGCAATTGAGGATTCGGTTCAATTGAGCCGGTTTTTAAATGAAATAAAAGAAGACGATTTTGCAAATAATTTGCAAAATACATTAAATGAATATCAAGAAAAAAGAAGTAAAAGAATAAAAAATGTATACGATTTTCAAAATTTAATTCACTTATTTTTAACTGACAATTTTATGATGGTCAAATTTCTGTCTTTTTTGTTAAAGCTATTTTTAGGAAAATATATAGAGAAAAAGGTCAAAAAGCTTTCTGTGTATGAAATAAAACCAGTGTCAATTGAATATCTGCAAAATCAATTACATCGCATGGCAAGATAGCGTGTGTACCGTCCACAGGACGCTACACACGCTATCTTGTCGGGGGACATCAAAAACCACCCAAAATATTTTTCAATTTAAATATTGGAATTTTGGGTGGTTTTTGATTTTCCCCCGAACCCCCTTGAAATGTGCTTTAAGCATTAAAATATTTTATTAACTTTGATTTTACCGATTAAGAAAAATCCTTGTCAGGAAATCTTAAATGCCGTTTATTCGGCCATACATGGCTGTATAAAGACTCTTCCCATTCTATTAAAGCAAAGTGATGAATGTACCAAACAACGCGACTGCTTGCGTATTACAAGTAAAAATAAATAATTAACATAGTATTTAGCAGATTTCTGTTAATGAGTGCTATGAAATGGATGACGGATATTGAAGGTAGCGGAAGATGAAGGCAAGCTGCTGTTATTAATTGTTGCACCTCGAGCGCCTCCAGGGCATTTATTGCTACTGCCAAAAGGTTCTATTTTAGTATCGGTTTGATTTCCGGAAATGACATTGCCTTTTACACCCTTAAGGACAGTGCGCGGAATACGGGGAGAAATAACAGATGAAGTAATTACAATATCGTTCTTATTAATAATTTGCGTATCGTGACATTGACAGGCCCCATCCTTTTCTGTTTTGACAACATATACATCACCTGCCCCAGAACCAAAAGTTTCTCCTGCTGCATAATATCCTGCTGTAGCTCCATTTTTCTTTATTTGCACAACAGAATTGAACCAGTTATCCTCATTCAAAATGCCATAAGTTGTTGCCCAATCAATGGCTCCTGTTGCATTAACATGCATTAAGAAAGCAGCTGCACTATCGTTAACAGCATTTGTCCAGCCAGCAACAATAAAACCGTTGTCACTTGTTTGTTGAACCGATGTAGCTGCATTTTGCCCGGGTTTCAAGTCATACGTTTTTGCCCAATCAAAGTCTCCATTCGCTTTTATTTTTATTAAAAATGCGTCAGTATGTTTTGCGGTAGTGTCATAAACGTTGCCCGCCATTATATATCCGCCATCGTTCGTTTGCTGAATTGATCTTACAACATCCCAATAAATATCAGTTCCTGCATGCGGTATTTTATAAGTTTTTGTCCAAAGCGTATCCCCACTATTACTAGTTTTAATCACGTATGTGTTATATTCGACAAAAATATTTGTATAACCGCACATAATATCTCCGCCGTCTTTAGTGTGATCTGATTCAAAAAGCACATCATCACCGGCTGTACCGTAAGTTTTTCCTAAAATTACCTTCCCGGAGACATCGGTTTTCATTAAAAAGAAATCATCAGTTCCTGGAGGATTGACAAAGCTTCCTGATGTACCGGTTAATATAAAACCGGATGATGTGGTATCAATTGTAACTTTACCAAAAAGCCCATCGGTAATGTTTCCACCGTATACATGTATCCATTCTGTATCTAAAGCATTTGTCAGCTTTACCAATTCGAAATTCCAGTCCCCTAAACCGGTGATCCCTCCACCGATACTAGAGGCTGTCATTATATATCCCCCTCCTGACGCGGCATGAGCTTGCTTTATTGAACTCCCCATTTGGCCGGTACGGTTGGTTGGTTCCGGGTCGGTGCTTATAATAGCTTTAATAGGAGCAGCATTTCCGTTTATATCAATTTTAATGAAGCTTGTGTTTGAATAATTAGGTTCGTTTATGTCTGTATGGTAATCCGAAAAACCGGCAATTATACACCCTCCACCGGTTACTTTTATAATTGATATTGCCCCATCTTCTTTTACACCCCCAATTCTTGTTTGCCATGTTTGTGCATGCGCAAAAGCGATTGAGAATAATAAACTCAACATACAGAATAGTTTTATAGGATTTTTCATTTTACATCTTTTTTTGCCTACTCTTCCCCGGATTTTCGGCTTGCTCCGCTTAGTTTTTCTCCAGATTTAAAATATTATTGAATAATTACTCTTTTAAATAAAGCTTTTTCCTCTCCCTTTAAAATCTGCACGAAATAATTTCCTTTTCCAAAAGGAAGCAGGTTAAATTCAACCTGCTGATTTTCTACTGCAGTAAATTTCTTTTCGATAACAGAGCGTCCCATCTTATCAAAAATCACAACCGAAATATCATCGCTTCCCTTAGCGAATGAAATATTTACTGTTCCATTGGATGGATTCGGGAAAATACTTATGCTATTATCAAAAACCTCATCTACATTAGTATCAAGATTGCTTTGCCGGCAACAGGTACAATTTGCTGAAACGACAACCGCATCGCAGACACAAGGAGGACAGGTAAAGCAAGTAACGCTATTAAAGCAAACTTTCAATGTATATGTTGTGGTGCCGCTTACAGTCGGGCTATACGAGGCATTTGTGCTCTGTACCGTTCCGGTGCAATTGCTGCTCTGATACCAGGCATAGGTTGCGACTCCTGAACACCCAGTTCCTGTACAAGAGCCTGAACCATTCAGAGTTGGGGTGTAAGGGTAACCATTACAACCGGTCTTATTAGGACCGGCATCTGAGGTAATAGTAATTGCACCGCAATTTGTTTGGCTAAATACATTTTTTGATGCTAATAATAATGTGGCAATTAGCATTGCATTGAGAATTGTTTTGGTGGTTTTCATTTGTTTAATTTTTAATGTTTATGAAATTGAAAACAGAATTATCTAGAACTGAAGTTTTAATTTTATTTTTTTATTATAACTTTTAAAGTAAGGATGACAAAAATTGAAATCCAAATTTATTTTAAGGTGACAATTTAAAATATTTGTAAACTTTATCAGGTAATGTTCTCTCGGAATCCACATATAGATAGCTTTTGAGAACAATTATTAGATACACAAACTTATTTCTGTATCAAAGTTTACTCTGATAAAATTCAGGGTTTACTCTGACCCACATAAAATCAGGGTTTACCCTGATCGTATTGCAATAAGGGTTTACCCTTATAGTTTGTAATTTTTTATTTCTCGCAATTTGAGCAATAACTCAGGGAATGTTTAGAATTTGATGAGGTAGTAAGAAAAATAGTTTTGGATTACTGGTATAGTTATTTTTTGATAATTTGAATAGTTTATTTTACGTTTGATTTGATTTTTGTATTTCACTTTCTATCCAATCTTTAAACCCATCGAAGAAAAATAACAGCGCAGGTGAAAACAAAGATGATTTAAACGGAGAGTGTCGAAAATCCGAAGAAGAGTAGGCCATAATTTAATTCACATTCAATGAATAAATTAAACATTGTTCTAACCTTAGCGATGTTTGTTTTAATAAGCTGTGGGAGAAATTTTCCAGATACCAATGCTCACATTAAATATGAACAAAGCCTAAAGCTCTTCAAAAAATTGACATATAATGGAAACCCGGTTTGTCAAGTTGAAATAAGACAGGATCAAGAATTGGACGAATTTTACAATATAAAATCGGCTAATAATTTTATCAGGACTTCTTCAATTAATGGAGTTCAGTTTCAAAAAATAATTCTGAATATTAACGGTTTTAGTGATGTAAATAAGCTTGCTGAGCATTTAGTTTTCAATTATATTGACACAATTTATTCCATTGAAAATGCAAATACTCCTTATCTATTTGTAAATAACATTTATGAAATTAATTTGAACGACAGCCTCATTGAAGCTAACTTACTTTATATTGACTCATATGGGAATTGCCCTTTCAGCGGAATACATAATGGTAAATACTACGAATATGTGGATTCGACCATTGCATTTTTAGCACTTGTAAGTGGGAATCTGAATGCTGATGGAAATTTTCGGTTTCTAATTTCAGGCGAATCATATGTAAAAGTACTTGAGGGAATATCTTCAAATAATGAATTACTTATCAAAGCTTTTGATAAGGATTTAAATGAACTGTTCAATGTAGTTGTTTCAAATGATTCAGTTATTACAAATGATAATGATTCTTTAAAATTTGAAATTAATATTAATAAACCCTTATTGACGGACTCACTTCAATCGATTCATTTACTCTTTAAAAAATAAAAAGATGAAAAATATATTTGGTTTGATACTATTATCTTTTATTGTCATAAAAACCGGCTTCTCTCAAAACGAATCGATGACATACTTTTATACTGAGGAGTTTGTCTCAAATTTAAATCCACCCGCAGTGTATCGTGTCAAAGCTCAAAAAATAATTGACGGCTACAGAATATTAATTATTCCAGGAGATAGCTCAGATAATACGGGTAAATCTTTCCCACTGACAAATTTAGATTTCCAAGTTTTCACTACCATGCTCAAAGCTAATATAAAAAAATTTAGAGAGGAAGACTACGATTCGAGTATTATGGACAAAAAGGCAATTGGACTTTTTTTTAATTTAAATTCTAGTGCGGCAGTAATTAATGAACAGCGGATAATTGCAGGAACTTTAGAGACTAGCAAAAATGTCCCATTGTACAGTAATTCTTCAAAATTTAGAGATATCGTTTCGCAACGATATCCTGATTTGAATAATAGTCAAAAATCGAAAAATCCGCAATCAAATTCGGCTCAGCGGGTTGGCCTATTAGATATAGAAGATATTCAAGTTGAAATCCGTGATGGCGCAATTGAAACAATTTATATTGTAGGAAAGGATAGTGCAACAAAAAAAACATTATTTTTTAGAAACTACTATCCAATTAGCTTTTCAGGTTTAAATGATTATGAAAATCCAACCCGGTATTTAGTGTGGGAAAATCGTAGAGGGGGGCCTACTTTTTTCTTATGTTCCGATTTGTTAAAATATGTTCCTGAAATTTATCCTGAATCAAAAGATTATTCGCCGGAGAATAAGGCATATAGATTTGAACCGGGAAAAACCTATCCTTTGTTAAAAGAAGAGACTAGCCGAATCTTAAAAGCCAAAGTATTTACAGACTTGGTTGGATTAAGCCAAAATGAGCCAAATGGATTAGTTCAGACTGAAGTTGCCCGAAAAATAAATTTAAGCACAATCAAATACCAAACAGTGCGTGATCTTTATTTTGGCATACTTTCATTTGTTGAACCTTTTATTTCATTGACTAAAATAGAACAAAATAATAAATCTATTCCCGTTAAAAACAAATTTGTAATTGAAAATAACCAGTTGAAAAATATAAGATATCTTTCAACTTTAGAATTGCAGCAATATCAGAACTTAATTTTTGGCGCTTCTCTTAACGTTTTTCAATTCGGATTCCCTTTACTAAAATCTGTTGTTGAAACCAACTTCAGACTTCAATATGGGAGAACTTCAGTTCAGGATTCTGTTCATACTTTGGAAAATGGTAAAGTTGTTACTTTAAATGCTCAACCAGATAGATTTAATTTAAATACTTTTCAATTTAATCCTTTTGTTGCATGGCATGTAAAACCCGACCCAAGATACGGAATATCTTTTTTACTTGATTGGAATTTTTTCTACTTAGAAAACCCAAATGTAGTACAAATTGGAAGTATTAAAGACTATGAAATTAGAGATTCCACCTATAAAAATGGTGATTATATTGTATCAGTTGCCATGAAAGCACACCTTAAGACAGGACTAATCTCAAATAGTAAAGAAAGATCTGATCAAAGTAATGGTGAATTCTTCTTTCGGTGCAGTTACAATTTTTTATGGTCAGAAAGGATCCAAAATTATTTTCAAGCTCAACTTGGCTATTCATTCTATATCTTAAAAAAGAATTAAAAAAACTCAAAAATCCTACATAACATGGATAGAATATTTCAATACAATTAAGAATACAAGCGATAATTATTTTAAAATAGAAAAGTCTGCGATCCTCATGCAGATTCTTATCCCTGAAGTAACATTCAGGGATTTTTTGTTGTCGACTTATGGAGACATAATAAAAATGGCCGAGTTCCTTTTTGAAGTGGAAAATTAAACCTGTTATTAACTCTTGAGAAACGTTTTGTTTTTCAAATTAAAGTTTCCATACATTTGAAACGTTACTTTCGTTGCACCCGAAGAATAGCTCTCCCTCCCCGTGGAGAAAACAACAGCGGTGACATTAAAAAATTATGACCGTGTTCTTATAACATAGGCACCGGAAATAGTTTGTAAAATGATTTTTAAAATCGCTGTGGAAATGAATTAAAAAATTTAATTTTTATTATGAAAAAGGCTTCCGGTCAAAAAATAATTTATTGCGATTCGAGGGATAAGAACCAGACAATTTTTGGCGCGGAACTAAAAAGATTTGATCCTGGAATAAAAGTATCACGCACATCTTCCTGCGAGGAATTACTATATATGCTCTATAAACATAAAATATCTCCCTTTTTAATTTTCATGAATACAGAATTACAAGGAAAAGATAATATTGCATGTTTGAAGGAAATTAAAAGTAATGACCGTTTCAGGTACCTGCCGGTGATCATGGTGGGACCTAACAACATGGGATTAATAAAAGATAGTTATGAAAACGGTGCTGCTTTTTATCTAATCAAACCATCTGATGAAAAAGATTGTCAAAACATTTTTAAAAAAATATTTTCACGGAACGGGAACGTGGATTTGGAGAAAAGGAATAAGGAAAAATTTGTGATACAAGGAGGGTGATGCCAAGACTTTTTGTTTTATGTATGGTCTCTGCCCAAGCAATTTGCCAGGCACCGAACTGGAATTGGGCTATTAAACCTGATTCAATGTACTGTTATACTACAGTGGCAGATAATTCAGGTAATTTATATGTAGGAGGAGGCTACCGTCATTATTTAAATAAATATGATAGCTTTTTATTGGTTTATAAATCCAACACTTCAAAATTATCTATGCAGTGGATTATAAAAAAATAATACTTTTTTCCTATTGTGGCTTCAATTATATTCCTGTAATCTTGCGAAATGAACAAGGATTAATAATATCATGAAAATGAAACTGTACTTAAGAGCTATCCTTGTGGCATTATTTTTATCTGTTTATGTAAAGTCAAATGCTCAAACACCTTCATGGCTCTGGGCAAAGAGTGCGGGAGGAACTTCCAGTGAAGGCGGATTAAGTATTGCTACTGATGCGGTTGATAATATTTATGTGACTGGAGTTTTCCAGAGTGCAAGCATCACTTTTGGGAGCACCACTTTAACTAATGCTGGAAGCAACGATATTTTTGTAGTCAAATATGATGTCGCAGGAAATGTCGTGTGGGCCTATGGAGGCGGTGGTGCAGGTGTCGATTATGGTTATGGAATCAGTACTGATATTAACAGGAACGTGTATGTTGCGGGGATTTTCACCTCAACCATAACTTTTGGAAGCACGACTCTGACAACTGCCGGAGCCTCCGATATTTTTATTGCAAAATTTGACTCTTCGGGAAATGTTCTTTGGGCTGAGCAAGCAGGAGGAACCAATTTCGATTATTGTTATAAAATAACTGCTGATGCAAATGGGAATACATATATCAGCGGACATTTTTCCAGCGATACAATTTCTTTCGGAAACATTACTTTAATAAACTCAACTTTTGACAATATGTTTCTGGCGAAATACGATAGCTCAGGTAACGCTATTTGGGCAAGAAGTGATGGAAGCGACTCATTTGCCGGAATCAGGGCTGACAATGCCGGAAACATTTATTTATCCGGAAGCTTTTACAATTCTACAATTACTTTTGGAAGTACTGTTTTGACCAATGCAGATGCAAGCGGGAATACTGCTGATTTATTTATCGTAAAATATGATACAGCAGGCAATGTTATCTGGGCGAAGGAGGCTGGCGGTACTGATGATGAAGGCGCGAGCAGCATTGATCTGGACGGAAACTCAAACATTTGTATAACAGGATATTTTACTAGTTCGAACCTTGCTTTCGGAAGCACCATTTTAAACTGTGGCAGCGCATATGGAGATATTTTTATTGCAAAATATGATAGTGCCGGAAATCCGCTTTGGGCAAATCAGGCAGGAGGAACTTATAACCAGCAAGGCACCGGTATAGGAACAGACGGAAACAATAATGTTTATGTGACTGGAAAATTTCAGAGCGCGACATGTTCCTTTGGCAGTATCACTTTAACTAATGCTGGCGGTGCGGGGGGTGAAGAAGATGTTTTTGTCGCAAAATATGATGCTGCAGGCAACATATTGTGGGCGATGGGTGCAGGTGGAGTTCTCCAGGATGTTTCATGGGACATTTGTACCAATGCAATTGGAAATGCATTCATAACAGGATACTTTTGGAGTACTTCTATTTCGTTTGGAGGCACTACTTTGTCAAATGCCGGAACCGGCTTCTCGGGCGATATTTTTGTTGCCAAATTAGATTATGCCACCGACAGAATAGAATTAAGTAATTACAATGATGAGGTGCGTATTTTTCCGACTCCCGCAAACAATTATTTCACTATCGCATTAGGAAGCATCAATAAAAAAGTTAAAGTATTAATTACAGACGTTACAGGAAAAATAATTTACACGACCACTGCAACGGAAGCACATCAAATACAAGTAAACATAAAAGATTTTACAGAGGGAATTTATACTGTGCAAATACAATCAGCAGACTTTATTGAAACGAAAAAACTTATTGTTGAAAAATAGAATGGGTGCGTAATTTATAAAAATTCAATGCTTCAAAAGTTAAAAATTATTCTTTGGTAAAACCTTTTTAGCTTACCCCTGTCGAACTCCCATCAAAATGTAATGCATTACTATTCTGACAAAAATGAATCGTTCACAAAATATATTGCTTTTATTTGGTCAAGGAAAAAGTGGTGATGGTGTAAATTTGCGCCAAATAAGAATTTGTTCTTTTAATTTTACATAAAGGAATTAAAACGTTAATAAAATTTCCTATGAACTAATATTATATATGAGAATAAAATACCTGAATTACTTCATCTTACCGCTTTTGAGCTGGAATTTCAGCGCAGCACAAAGCCTGGTGCCCAATGGAGATTTTGAACAATTTACATCGTGTCCAACTGTGACAGGGTCCTTAAGCTTTGCAACCGGGTGGACGAATCCGCTGCTTGGAGGCAGTCCTGATTATTTAAATCAATGCGCTGCACCCGGCATTGTAAATGTTCCTGACTGCACATACGGTTACCAGCCGGCTCACGGTGGTGCGGGTATGGGCGGGATTTCGCTTTGGTCGTCAAATACAGCAAATTTCCGTGAAAATATGGAAATTCAGCTCTCTTCCCCACTCGTAGCAAATCAATGTTATCATTTTGAAATGTATGTGAACAGGGGAAATAATGGAAAAGATACAACCAGTGACATCGGAGTATATTTCTCTGTTCCCTTTATAAGCGGGATGAGTAATTTATTTTCATTCACTCCCCAAATTACCAATCAACCGGGAAATACTTTTGATACATTAAACTGGACATTGGTAAGCGGAAATTATATGGCTGCAGGAGGAGAAAATTACCTGATCATCGGGAATTTAAAGGATGACGCCACCACTTCAGCAGGTTCATGGAACTTTTCAGCAACTTACCCGGTAGCTTATGCTTATGTTGATGATGTTTCATTATCTCTTTGTACGGGTTTAAATAATTTGTATGAATCTGAGGAATCCATTGTTTTTCCTAATCCTTTTAGCGAAAAAATAAATATTGATATAATGCTCAATGACCCTTTGGATTTTATTCTTTATGATATGAGTTCAAGAAAACTTTTGGAGCAGAGGTTTAAAAAGACTGTTTCAGTAAATGCAGTCCAACTCAGAAATGGATTTTATTTTTACGAGGTGAGAAATAAAAATAGCATCATCAAAAAAGGAAAAATTGTGAAGAACTGAGTATATTTTTCCGCTTACTCTTCTCCGGATTTTCGGCAACTCCGTTATGTATTTTCTTTTTAAATTAAGTGAAACAGGTAAGGCATGATGGGTAGGCCATATTTTTTTGCTGCTTCTTCAACAGTGGTTAATTCTTTACTGCTGAAAGTGCAAAAGCAAATTCAGCCGTGGTGGTCCAGCCTTTTTTAAACCTGATAAGCTCCAGTATACGGTCAATTTCTTTTTTCCGAATGAGCAAATACAGCGATGCTTTTAATGCTTTTAATTTTTTACGCGTTGCATTTTTCTTTTTTTCGGTTTTTTCTTTTTGAAAATTCTTTATAAATATTTTAAATGTAATTGAAATGTTCTCAATTTGTTAAATCAGTTTATGAACAGCTGTTGAAAAATAAATATTGCCTTTTTAACTGCAATCGAAAAAACTTGTTGTAACCTTTGTATAATATTCTCCCGTTCTCATAACCCCCCCATAGTTATATTCAGCAGGAAAGTATTTCAAAAACAACACAGCTTTTAGCAACGGCTTTAAGCTATTGAAGTTTTAATTATCGCACAGAATTCTCATCCTGTGTGCTGTGTTGTAACAATAATAAAATTCAAAACGAGGCGTGTCATGGAACAAAGTACTCCACCGGTTAGCTTTAATTTTTATTAGTCTTTTCATTAAAGACTAATCATTATTTCAATTTCAGTTAAAGCTGATCTTGTTTTTCGCTTAATTAAATTCCTTCTGTCTAACATTTAAAAAAACTCTTAATGAAATCAATTAACTCAACTAAAAAACTGCTTGTTACAGCAGCAGCCTGTCTTGTGTTCACGACTAACATAATGGCACAGGCAACAGTAAGTGATGCATATGCCTCACTTACAGGTTCATCTAATTCATTCACTGTTGTGGTGAGTGATACAACTGATATTTCAGAGGTCGAAGTTCGTCTTGGAAGCGAACTTGCAGCTTCCGACATTACCCTTCATTCATTTAATTACGACACACAGCCTTTATCACCTTATTCTTATTCAAGATATGGAAATGAAATAAAACTTGGTATCGGCAGTATTACGCTCTCTGATATGTATTATGGTGAAGTTCGCCTCAGAGACACTGGCGGTAACTGGGGATCTCCTTTTCAATTTGTTTCCAATTAACCTTTAAAAAATTATTCCAATGAAAACCAAAAATATTATCATCATAATTTGGGTATTGATTTGTGCATTCAGCATAAATTCAATTCATGCAACTAGTTATAGCTGGCTTGGTAACACAAGCACCGATTGGGGTACAGCCGCTAACTGGTCACCATCAGGCGTTCCAACCACTAATGATACCGTTAGCATTACCTCATATGGTAATCATCAGCCTGTTTTAGATCAAACCCGCACCATCAAAAAATTTACAATATCCTCTGTTACACTTGATCTGAATGCATATGACCTTACGATAAGTAACACATCAACCTTCACATCCGGAACTATCACCAACGGAAGAATTTATCCGACAGGAGTCCAAGCTGTTTATTCCGGAACCACTTTTTCTGCAAGCTGTGAAGTAAGTAGCGTTGCCGGCAAAATATTTCTTTCTGGCGGCACATTTAATGCTCATTGCTATTTTGAAGATACCATTACCAACTCATCTCATGCAGGTGCAGGAGGCTGTACGTTTAATGGTTCAGTGATAATCAAAAAAAATTCAGGGGCCAATTTTGGAATCTCCAGTTCAAGTGGAAATACGTTTAATGACACTGTCACATTTTTAAATGTTCGGGGAACTAACACATTTACAGTAACAGACCAGGGAACAACTTATTTTAATGGGCATGTAATTGTGGGAGCAAATACTGGGGGAGATATTTTATTTTCTGGAGCGTCCACACTTGCCTCAGGGAAAACTATAGGTATTGATGGAACAGTTGGATTTCCTTCAGGCGATCTTCGCATAAATAACCTGACCCAATCAGGAGGTACGGCCCAGTCATTTGCATTAACAGGGGCTGCAACAGTCAACTTTTACAATGATATATGGAATGGTTCGGCTACATTTACTGCTCCTCATGTTCTCATTAAGAATACTACGTTCAATAGTACTGCATCGCTGACACAAACAAGCACAACTACAGGTTCTAATTCCGATGGAGGAAATACATTTAATGCAGCGGCCACCATTACTTGTTCAGGAGGTTCGCAATTCAGGCTTGGGATGACGTATGACGACACGTTTAACAGTGATCTTACAGTCAGCGGGAATGTTCAGATTGGAGCATTTAACACTACAACCATTAAAGGAAATCTGATCGCAGGTGGAAGCAATACGCATTTCAACAGTTCTGGTGTTACAGGAACTGCAAAATTTGCCGGAAGTAATTCACAGCATATTTCTTCTGGAGGAACAGGAGTTATAGGATTTAACAAAATAAAAATTGATAAAACAGCAGGCAGTGTAACGTTAGACACAACTATTACAGTGGATGATACCCTGACTTTTGTGAGTAAGAATATTATAACCACATCTTCACACTTCCTTTCCATGCTTGCCACAAGCAGTGTAACAGGGGCAGGCAGTAGCAGCTTTGTAGAGGGACCAGTAAAGAAAACTGGCAATACTGCATTTGTCTTTCCAACAGGTAAAAATTCAATCTATCGTCCAATCGAGATGAGTGCTCCCAGTACAAGCACCAATGCATATACAGCAGAATATTTTGATGCGGGGCAATCACTTGGAAATACAATGGATAACACGATTAAGTATATCCGTGATTGCGGATATTGGAGTCTTGCGAGAAATAGTGGATCATCCAACGTAACAGTTTATTTAAATTGGGATAGCTCACCTTGTGGCCTCTTGGATTCTGCAACGGTTAAAGTTGCAAATTGGAACACCACTACTTGGAAAGATCTGGGTAACGCAGGCGTTACAGGTAACAGCAGCACCGGTAAAGTTGCCAATTCAACCACTGTAATAACGTGGGGATATTTTGCACTGGCTTATAATAAATGTTTCCTCACTGCTGCGGCAGGCAGTGACCAAGCTTTTTGTGCAGGAGACAGTGTAACCATTGGCGGTACACCAGTAGCCTCAATGGGAATGACAGCCTATACTTATAGCTGGTCACCATCAACAGCTTTAAGTAGTACAAGCGTTGCCAATCCAAAAGCGAATCCATCCTCAAATACAAATTACATAATCACTGTGACAGATTTGTCTGGATGTTCAATGCAGGATACTATAACAGTTACCTATCGTGCGCGTCCGACTGCAAGTGCGGGTTCAGATAAATCACTCTGCGATGGAAGCACAGTTTCTATAGGGGGTTCTCCTACAGCAAGTGGCGGAACGAGTCCCTATACTTACAGTTGGAGCCCTTCAACGGCATTGAGCAGTAGTACTGCTGCAAACCCGAATGCAACACCACATTCGAGTACAAGTTATATTGTTACCGTAACTGATGCAAACGGCTGTACAAAAAAAGATACGGTCGTGGTAAACAATAATACCATTACTTATACTTGGACAGGTGCAACTTCATCCGATTGGACAACTTCTTCAAATTGGTCCCCGGCCGGGGTTCCTGATTCATGCGACAATGTCATTATTGTCAGCGCAACCAATGATCCTGTTTATAACTCAGCAGGGACTTACCTCAATTCCCTCACAGTAAATTCCGGAACTTTAGACATGAATGGTTCTTCTGTAACTATTAGCAGAAATGCTATTTTTAATTCCGGAACCTTGCTCAATGCTTCTTTCTTTATTTTTTCAGCGGATACTGTGGCCTTCAATGGAACTCACATGGGTGATGGATTTATAACTGCAACTGCCAACACAGTATTGTTGAATGGAAGCACTTTCGATTCTTATGCGTACGTTGAACTTATACAAACGGGAAGTGCCAATACTTATTCAACAGGGGGAAATGTATTTGACGGAATAGTCTCAATAACAAATACAGGTTCAGGCAACGTATATTTATCAACCACTGCTGCTGATGTATTTAGCAATTATGCAAGCTTTATCTCATCCGGAAGTGGTTTAGTGTATCCATGTTATACAAAAAACTCAATTTTTAATGGCCCTCTCACAACAAGTGGTCGTGTAACATTTGGATCAAATGGAGGAAGAGCAATTATATCCGGCACTGGTGATCCTGTGACCGGAGAGCACTATCTCTATACAGATACTTTCGCATTATTTAAAAAATTGCAAATAAATAAAAGCAGCGGTGATTTGCTTTTATCAGGTCAATTGGTCATAGGCGACTCCCTCATTCTTACGAATAAAAATATTGTCTCTGATACGGTCAATTTGGTCATTATGAATGCGGGTTCTGTTGTTTCCGGAGTAAGTGACAACAGTTTTGTTTCCGGAGCGATCAAAAAAATAGGAAACACAGCTTTTGCATTTCCGGTTGGCAAGGGAAATTATTACAGGGCAATTGAAATGAGTGCTCCCTCTTCTGCTACTGATGCTTTTACAGCAGAATATTTTGATGAAGAACAAACATTGGGAGATTCAGTAGAAACTACGATTAAATTTCTTAGTGATTGTGATTATTGGATGCTTAAGAAAAGTAACGGAAGCTCAAATGTTACAGTTAAGTTAAATTGGAATCTAGTTTCCTGCCATTTAAGTGATTCAGCTTCATCAAAAGTTGCAAACTGGGATGGGATTAAATGGGTTGATTTAGGTAACGGAGGAATTACTGGAAATTACGCCACAGGCAGGTTGGCAAATTCGACTACAGTGAACACATATAGTTATTTCACCATTGCATATGTTGTAGTTGCAATTCCTATAAATCTAAGTGCTTCAAGAGACATCCCAGATGATATTTTTGGAGTTAATGGTGCTAACACAATTGATGATGTTCAAGGTTGGCAAAATACTGATTTGCGGGCAAGATTGCCGGGCCTCAGTCCGGTTAATTTAAGATATCCCGGGGGAAATGTTGGTAATTATTGGGATTGGAGAGATGGCTTTTTCTTGAGATATTTGCCTGCCGGGCTAGAATTTGAATCTAACTATGGCCAAAGAACTCTTGACTGGCATTATGACATAGGCATCTTTACTGAAAGACCTATTGATGACCTTGAGAGTCTTAAATTAAATGTGGACAATATCGGTGGTGGACCCGTATATAGTTTTAATATGCTATCTTCTGATAAGGATTATCAGCTTGCAGAACTTTTTCACGCTTCTGAAATAAATCTTCCTGTAAAATATGTTGAATTAGGGAATGAATTTTATCTTGACCAACAAAATTATAAAGCTAAATACCATAGTGTAGTTGATTACAGTTTGGATGCGAACGATTGGGCTTCCACGTTAAAAACTCATTTTCCTGACTTAAAAGTTGCTGCACTCGGTGCATGGGCTGATGATAACGATCCGGGAAGAAGAAAAATGTGGTTGCAGAATTTACTGCCCTATCTTTCATCTGATATAGATGCGGTAACTCTACATATTTATATTGGAGGAGGCAGCAATCTTTTTAATGGTCAGTGTTCTCTTAGTAATAATACAGATTTCGACTATTCGTCACCTAATCCTCTCTGTCTATTGCAAAAGATGCTTAATCGACCATTTGCTATGATGGATCAAACAAAATATGATGAATTAAGCCTTGTTGGCCAATACCAGAAAGAGGCGTGGATTACTGAATATAATTTATTTGATGGCGGGAATTTTGAAATGCACGGAACATGGGCACAAGGGCTTTTTGCCTCTGCAATGACCCTCAATTTACTGGAAAGCGAAATTGTAACCAAGTTGAATTGTCATACAATGATGGGTACGGCTGTATGGTCAGCCATTTTTGGAGACGATTGTGGTTTCAATTTTAACTCTCAATTTGCTACATTATGTTCGGGTACCTCCGGTTGCGGAGGTGTTGATCCAGATTGCAGCTCTGATGCAAAGGAATTTACTGCAGTGGGCAATGCTCTTAGCCTTGTTGGAAGGGCTATTAAAAACTTTGTTAATCCTTCTACTCTTATCCCTGAAGAGGGTACATTGTTAAGTATAACCACCGGTAATGACATAGACCCAACCTATTATAATCCTTTTGATTGGATGACAGAGCACCATTCTCAATTGTATGGCTGGAAATTCGAAAAGGAAACTTCAACAGATTTAATAATTATGAATTTAGGCAATAGACCAGGCGGGACGACTGGACCTAATTATCAGATTGATCTGACTTCAATCGTTAACGGTCTCCCTAATGGTAATGCAACTGTAGATGTTGAGTATATGGTGGGTAACCCCTTCTATCATGTACCTGGAGATGCAACTCCAATATCTGGATTGCCAGCTTTAAATTACAGCTTATATACTTCTTTAGGAACGCTTGAATTGTATACAGTATATGATGCGTCAATAGCTAGCATTACTCCAGCCAATTTTGATATTGCTCCTTATTCGATAATCCATATCCGTTTTAACTATCGTGATGGTGGTGGTAATCATTTAGTTAGTTTACATTTGACTGATGATCATATTTGTAATGGTACTGATAGTAAAACTACGGCAATACCTTCAGGTTTTCCAGAAGGTGCTTCACTTACTTTCTCTGGATCTGGTGGAATAACGGTAGATGCTTCTACCGGAGAAATTAATGCAGATGGTAGTTCAGCGGGAAGTTATACCGTTACAGTAACTGACGGGAGCAGTACTGCAAGCGCTACTTTAACTGTTAACGGTCCGTTAGATGTTCCAGATGTAACCGCTTCAAGTACTACCTTTTGCAGTACAGGTTCCGGGCCAACACTTACTATTAATAATCCTGGTGATTATACTTATTGGACATGGACGCCAACTGAAGGAGTTTCTGCCTGTGTTTTCTGTAATCCAATAACTGTTACCCCTGATTCTACTCAATATTACATTGTATATGCAACGGATGGAACTTGTTATGTCTCTTCTGATCATCAAGATGTTGATGTTGATCCTGTTGTTACAATCAGAGGTTCTGTTACAGATACGATTTGTTCAGGGTCAACAATTACATTGGTGGCAGAGGTCAATAATCCGGCTGGAGCTAGTAATGATTATCATTTTGTATGGTCAACAGGAGCTACTGATGATGGATATTCTTCTTCCATAATAACATCTTCGCTCACATCTAATACAACCTATACAGTTTCTGTTACTTATAATTCATGCACCGTCTCCGCTCAACACACTGTAAATGTTTTGAATTGCTGCAGTAATACTGGAAGTTGCGATATTGTTATTAATCCTAACAAAAATTTTAATGAGCTTAGTGCAGGTAATCTTGCTTACGAAATAACAAATTCATCATGTGCTGGAATTAGCATTTCTGGTTCAGGCACTGCTACTGATCCTTTTATTGTCGATGGTAATAATAATCTCGTAATTTATTTTAATGGAAATATCAATGGAAACAGGGATTTTATATTGCAAAACTGCACTATTAATTTTAGCCAGGATGCTGCTATAAATTTAAATACAAACAGGATGATCCGTTTTGAAAATTGTTCGTTGCAAGCATGTACATCATTCATGTGGGATAAAATTTTAGCAGTTGAGGGAAACTCCATTGAGTTTATAGATTGTGTTATAAGTGATGGTGTGACTCCAGCAGACTTATCACATGGTGCAACGTATGAAGTTACTGGCAATGAATTTAATAATAATTATGCCAGCTTATACATCCATGATTACGAAAAGGAAATCAACGGTGAAAACAATCCAATTACTGATAATACTTTTGATTCAGATGGAGCAATGCTTGTCCCATATTCTGGACAAAATTCGCCTTTTGGAGTTTATGTAAAAGAAATTGTTAATGTTCAAGTGGGAGAAGATGGTGCATCGCCAAATAACTTTACAAACCTAGTAAAAGGAATTTATTGTGATCAAAGCAGCTTAAAAGCATATAACAATACATTTTCTGATATAACTGATTACGGTACGGGCCCAGGTTATGCAATTCACTTTGAAAGTGATTTTGATTGTAATGACAGACTTCTTGAAGCTGGCGGTAATGATATTACCTTACCTGGAAATGAATTTACTGACTGCCCAAATGGAATCTTTACAGACGGAGAAACGAATGTAAATTTATACAAAAATCAGTTTTTACATGCCGCTTGGGAGGATGGTATAGATATGCATATCATAGATAATCCTCGCAAGAATATTATCGTTTCTTCAAACCATGTTGGAAATGAAGGAACGTTTGATCCAGGAAACTTTAATATTGGTCTCTCGTTGTTTGATATAGGGCAGTGGGTAAAAGATCCTCCTCTTGCTGGATATGTTCAAGTTAATGATAATGAATTTTATAAAGCTGATGCTTCAGGAGTCATTAGTAATTTTACCGGAACTGCTATAACTATTCAGAATTCATTTTTGAGATACAGCAATGTATATGTGTATGATAATAGAATTACGGATGCAAGGATAGGAATTCACGCAAACAACGCAGTGCGAATCTGGGTAGGAACACCTTACAATGATATTTCAAGCGATCCCACCTTAGAAAATACTGTTAAGTGTTCCACAATGGTAGCCAGCGCCAATAATTATGGAATATGGCTGCAGCAATGTGATGGGGCAATGATAAACGATAATAAAATTTTTAATTATGATAATTCAACTGCAGCCAATTTTTATCATGGAATTGACGTAGATGATCCTGTGAATTGTTTTTTCAGAGGTAATGAAATTACAGGAGCGGGTTCAGGCAGTTTTGCAGCTATGTCCTTCACAAATGGATCTGAATTTGATGAAACTTCTTTATATTGCAATACCTTCGAGGATTTTGATGATGGTATTCAAGTACAGGGAGGTACTCTACCTCAACAGGGTGAACCCCCAACCGGGTGGTTAAACGAATGGACTAATATTTCCTTGTCTGTTAGAGTCGATGGTTCAATTATTGGAAATGCAATTCCATGGTATCATACGGGAAATAGTACTTCTTCTACAAGTCCTTCCGACATTCCAACGATTTATGTGAGTCCATTTCCCAATCAGGCCAATAGTGTTGATTGCAATAATCCTTCTTTGCGAACTATTGACAGAGATGAATGGTATGGCCCTGTTGTAGGTGACTCCGCAACCTATTCAGATTATGCTGAAGAAAAGAGTTACAAAGATAAAAAGCATGTTTACCAGACATTGAAGAACGATACAGCAATGCTTACGACAGGTAATGGTACGGATGCTGACTTCAGAATTTTTTATGAAAACATGCAGGCAAGCAATATCGAGCTGCTTTCTGTAATGGATGAAAAAATGGGCATACTCTCAATAGATTCACTAATTTCGCTTAATGAAAGTATTACCGATACGAATACCATTGAATACAATAAAAAAACGGTGAACCTTATCTATCTTAATTCGTTGGTTGACAATGCCGGGTTAAGTTCAGGTGACAGCCTTGATCTGGAGGATATTGCCTTGCAACCTTCTATCACTGGTGGAAGCGCAGTTTACTCAGCCCGGGCAATTTTGTTTTTAGAGGTGCATGACGAACCTCCTTCACCTCGACTTACAAATGCATATTCATTTTTACAGAGTGAGAATATTGAGCGTTATAATATTTATCCGAATCCTGGCTCTGACGTAATATATTTGTTTGGGGGTGACAATTCGGAAAATAGGCACATTGAAATATTTGATATGGTTGGTAAAAAGGTTTACGACTCTGCTTACGAAAATAAAATTGAAATTAAGCATCTTAATGAGGGGATTTATTCGATGACAATTATGAAAAATAATATAATGGTTTATAAGACTAAGTTCATTAAAATTAAAAATTAAAAAATTAAAGGCTGCCATTATCTCGGCAGCCTTTTTTTATTATGCGCTTTAATACAATTATTAGCCTCTATTTTATTCTTTTTAATTCTTGTGCTCATGCGCAATTTAAAAACAATGTCTGGTGCTTTGGCGATAGTTGTGGGGTTAAGTTCAATCAGGGTTCCACCCAGTTATTTACTTCTTCAAGTTTAACTAGGGGCAGTTGCTGCTCTGTTTCCGATCCCAACGGTGATTTATTATTTTATGCAACAACAGCATATTTTCCATTATGGTGGCAGGGCTATGTAAAACTTGGGGCCGTATTTGATAAAAACAATAATTTGATGCAAAATGGAGATACCCTAATTGGAGCATTATCCTTTCAGGAACAGGTAATAATTCCTGTTCCTGATTCAGATAGTTTGTTTTATTTATTCTCAATAGGTCTTTTTACACCCTATGGACTTTATTATTCAATAATTGATATTTCACAAAATTCAGGATTGGGAGCAGTTGTCTTAAAAAACATACAAATAAATAACTTCAAAGCAACTGATTGCCTGAATGCTGTTAAACATGCGAATGGCAGAGATTGGTGGTTATTATTCCGAAGATCAGATTCAGTAAATAATTCTTACTATAAATATTTAATAACTCCAACTGGCATATCTCCCCCATCAATTCAAAATATTGGAACATCTACAAGTAATAATTTGATGCATTCAACATTTTCTAAAATTGGAGCTAAATATCTCATCGTAGATACACGAGGACTAATAGAAATTTACAATTTTGATAGATGTTCAGGTATCTTGGATAGTGTAATCACAATTGAACAGGAAACTATTCCGATTCCTGGATATATTGGATGTGCGTTTTCTTCGAACGATAGATATATCTATGTTTCAACCAATGATACTACTTCTCGTATATTCCAATACGATTTACTTGCTCCAAATATTGCAACAAGTAAGGATACCATTGCCGAATTAAATTATCCTATTACGACAGGAGGAACTATAAGATTGGCTCCTGATGATAAAATATACTGGTCCTGTTTTTTTATTGACACTCTCGGTGGTACTTATCCATATGCAGACAGTGTTTACAATATGTATAATATGAATCTTTCTGTTATTAACTATCCAGATAGCGGTGGTTCAACTTGCGGTTTTTCCCCATTCAGTTTTTACCTTGGCGGGAACCGATCTTATTGGGGTTTGCCTAACAATCCACAATATGACATGCCCTCATTATCTGGAAGCCCCTGTGACAGCCTAACAGGAATTAACTATATTACGCAGAGTACTTTAAATGCGGAGTTATTTGTTTTTTACAATAGTATCTGGCAAAAGCTTTTTGTAAATGCAAAAAAGATAAAAGGTAAAAATTGTTTGTTGCAAATATTTGATGTAAAGGGCAGAGAAGTTTTCTCAGAAAAAAGTCAAAGACAGCCACCTTATTTTACACAGAATGTTAATTGTGCTGCTTTTGCAAAGGGGATGTATGTAGTTTCTCTTCAAACGGAAAAAGAAAAACTTGTAAAGAAATTTCTGAAAGAATAACGACTGGAACAACTTGCACGGTAGGTATTCCTCAGCCATATGTTCAAGGACAGATGGGTTTAGGAGAAAACTTTATTTCCAAATTTAAAGGTAGTAATGAACTTATTTGGTCAACTATGTTTGGTTGTTTTGGTGGTTTTCATTTGTTAAATTTTTTAAGTTTATAAAATTTGAAATTGAATTTTTCGGACTGATAAACTTTTAAAGAGAAAAAGAAAAAAAATATACTCCAAAATTTATTTAAAGTGACAATTTTAAAAAACTTGTAAATTTTGCACGCATTATTCCTCCTGGAATCAGGATATGCATAGCTTTTGAGAACAATTATAATTGTATGTATATTTATTTCCCTATCAAAGTTTACTCTGATAAAATTCAGGGTTTACCCTGATGCACATAAAATCAGTGTTTACCCTGATGTTATTTAAATTTTTAATATGTTCCTTTACGCACATTTTATACTGTACTTATTCAGTGATTTTTTAATATTAAAAAATTAAATGTTGAATATCGCAACCCCGAGGAAGAGTTATACATCAATCTATTGATAAGATTGGAAAAGTATTTAACATGATAGGATAAATATTTAAAAAAACCTTAATGACATTAAATAACCTAGCTATCCGAAAATCCGAACTAAGAGTAAATAAAATAAAATTAATATGGCAAATACTTGGACAACAAAAAACCCAATACCAACAGGCCGTGAAGGGGCTATTGGTTTTAGCTGTGTGGTAGGTGGTACGCCTAAAGCGTATATTGGCTTTGGAAATACCTCCACCGGACAGCCTGCTGACCTCTATGAATTTAATGCAGGAAGTTGGACTTTGAAATGGACGGGACCTCCGGCAGGGACCAGCACTTCACCATCTGGACGGGAATATGCTATTGCAGTGAGTGATGGGAAATACGGTTATATGGGAACTGGTAATTTTCAAAATAGTAATTTAAAAGATTTATGGAAATATGACCCGGTATTAAATACCTGGTTGCCATTGCCTGTTCCTACAAATTTTATTGCCCGGCACAAAGCAATAGCTTTTTATATGAATGGTAAAATTTACATAGGAACAGGTAATATAGGAGGCTCTTCCCCTGCCAGCAATGATTTTTGGGAATTTAATACTTCTACATTATGGAAGCAATTAACACCTCTACCGGTTTCTGGTCTTATCGGGTCCGTAGGCTTTGCTATTGGTTCTGTTGGATACGTTGGTACAGGCGCAGATAAAAATAGTTCAGGACAAAAGGATTTTTACGCTTTTGATCGTAATACTCCTACAGGAGGAACGGGAACATGGACACTCCTAAAGAAAGCAGAGTTTCCTGAAGTATTATCAAACGGAACCGGATTCACAATTAATAATAAAGCATATGTACTTGGTAACAATATATTATCTAATACAGGTACTAATTTTTATGAATTTAATCCAAAGGGATCATCGGGATGGAAAAGTCTTCAACCATTACACCCACCTCGATTATTAGCTGTCGGATTCAGTATGGCCAACAAGGGATATATTGGAACTGGTTTTACTAATACCTTATTAAACGATTTTCACGAGTATACTCCATGATTGCTTTAAATAAACCAGTTGCAATTAAAATATACTTTAATCACAATATCAATTAAACGGAGGTTACCGAAAATCCAAAGAAGAGTAGGTATAAAAATTTAATAATCACTATGAAAAAATTAAAAGCTTTATTTCTCATCTTCATTTTACCGTTTGCATTATTCGGTTGGAGTCCGGGAGGACATATGACCGGTGGAGCCATAGCCTATCAATATCTCAAAAAACACAATCCGGCAGTTTTGGACAAAGTTCTTCAAACGCCTAGAATGCATCCATGGATGGAAACTAAATGGAGCGATAAAATACAGGGTCTGAGCGAAGAGCAAAAAGACCAGGCATTGTTCATGCTTGCATCTACTTATCCCGATGATGCACGTAGTTTCCCCGAATTAGGCGGAGGCGAAATGAAAAAATGGCATTATGTTGATTACCCTTTTGTACCTGATGAAGAAGAAGTGTTTGGTGAAGATCCCGATCCTATCAACGCACAGGAAAAATTAATATCATTTATCACTTCTTTGAAAACTCAAACAGAAAGTGCCCAAAAAGCTGTAGATGTATGCTGGACTTTTCACCTGTTGGAAGATATTCATCAACCGCTGCACACAGTTTCAATGTTTGATGGCGATTTGCCTCACGGAGATAGAGGGGGCAATTCAAGATATATTAAACTTCCTACCGGGGGTGCAGCAAAAAAACTTCATAGTTATTGGGATGGACTTATTACCGGAACGTTGAGAAATATCCGGATAAGGCGGCTGCATTGCTGGCTAAACCACAATATGAGGAAGCTAACCTTACGGAACTTACAATTAATACGGATGTCGAAAGCTGGATAAAAAAAGAAAGCTTTCCCCTTGCGGTAAGCACGGTTTATAAAAACGGAAGCGTGAATGGAGTAAAGGGAGCGCCTACGACTGTGAGCACTTCTTATGTGAATAAAGCAAAGAAAACAGCGGAACGTAGAGTTGTACTTTCAGGCATTAGATTGGCAAAAAAACTGATTGAAATTTATGGATAGAATATTTCAATACAATTAAAAATACAAACGATAATTACTTTAAGTACTAAATCTGCGATCCTCAAGCAGATTTATATCCCTGAAGTACATTCAGGGGATTTTTGTATTCAAAAGTTAAAAATTATTTTATACGGGCTCTATCATCTTCAACTTATTCTGCCATACTTCTTAATTTTGCTTTTTTTGAAAAGTTTATTTAAAGAAAGATAAGAATATTTATTAACATTCTGTTTATTTCTTTTAAATTTATTTTGTTTCCTTCTAAAAAAGTATACTGTAAAATATTTAAATATTCCTACTCCTAATATTAGGAGTTTTAAAAAAGATTTGCTTTAAGCAATTTTGCTTTATTAACGTGAGAGAAAAAATAGATCATTTACTATACTCATGATAACAGCCAAATAATCCATGAGATTTGTAACCCTATAACTCCTGACCTAAATTTAAATAAAGTTTAATTTCAATTCTACCTGCAGCCAATATGAATGTATTGGCTCTTAATCCTTCGTATCACTTATCAAAATTACACCATGAAAAAAAATCAGTTCTTAAAAAAACTGTTCGTTGCAACAGTCGCCTGCTTTGCTTTCGGGATGAATGCAAATGCGCAAACCATCAATGACGCATACGCATCCATTGCTGACAGTATAGGTCAAAATAATGTTTTTACTGTGGTCCTGAGCGATTCGTTAGGAATCTCACAGATCGAAACCAAATTAGGAACCGCAGAAGGAAATGCGGATCTCCTTGTTCATGTCTTCGATTTTGACACACAACCTTCTTCTCCTTATTCATATAATCGATCAGGTAATACATTAAAGCTCGGAATAGGAACCATCACTCAAAACGGAGTTTATTATGGGGAATGCCGTTTAAAATACCCAAACGGAACCTGGAGCAATTCATTTCAATTCATTAACAATTAAAAATCCTATGTCATGAAAACCAAAATAAACATAATATCCATATTGTGCATTCTCTGTCTTGTTTGTGCATTTAATTTAACTTACGCCACCAATTACTCATGGAAAACCTCGGGAGGGGCTGATACAAGCTGGAAAAACACTAACAACTGGAATCCGGCAGGAGTACCATCCACAAATGATACTGTGACCATAGCGGCATATGGTGCCGCGCATCAGCCATACCTTGATACGATCACCACTGTAAAAAGATTAATTATGACTTCGGGTACTTTGAACCTGAATACATTTAACTTAACAATCAGCACCACTTCAACCTTTACATCCGGTACGATCACCAATGGAAAAATTTATCCTAACGGAGGAACGATTACATATTCAGGAACTACATTCGATTGCGAGGTGAACAGCGTAGCAGGTAAAATCCTGCTTTCAGGCAGCACCTTTAATTACGTATGCTATTTCGAAGACACCAATACATTATCCTCTATCGGAAATCACTATGGCACGGGTAACAATACCTTTAATGCCAAAGTAACTATGAAAAAGAATTCTTCATACCAATGGGGATTCAGCAGCAGCAATGGAAATACATTTAATGATACTGCCCTGTTTCTGAATATAAAAGGCAATGAGCTGCTGGTGAGCCAGGCCGGAAACACTAAGTTTAATGGAATTGTATATGTGGGAAGCACGGTCTCCGGGGGTGTGCAGTTCGGAAGCTCATCTACAGCTGATACAATTGCCAGCGGCAAAACAATTAACATTGATTCGAATATTGGTTTTTCTGTTGGTACGCTTCAATTCAGGAATTTTACGCAGGTCGGCAGTACATCTCAGTCATTCACGACCACCGGCTCATCTACTGTAAACTTCATTTCGGCAACATGGAACGGAACAGTAAATTTTTCTTGTTCACATATACTTCTCAAAAACAGTATTTTTAATTCCACTGCAACGCTTACTCAAACCAGCACCACCACAGGTGCAAATTCAGATGGTGGGAACACATTTAATGGTGCAGCCACAATCAGTTGTTCGGGAGGTTCCCAGTTCCGCCTTGGAATGACTTATGATGATACGTTTAACAGCGACCTTACCGTTAGCGGAAATGTAAATATTGGTGCATTCAATACAACTACTATAAAAGGAAATATTACAGCAGCAGGCAGCAATACTCATTTTAACAGTTCATCAAGCATAACAGGAACGTTGAAATTTGCCGGAAGCAATGCACAACATATTTCATCCGGAGGCACCGGCATTATCGGTTTTAATAAAATAAAAATTGATAAGACAGGAGGCAGTGTTACGTTAGATACCACAATTACGATGGATGATACACTGACTTTTGTAAGTAAGAATATAATTACTACATCGTCCCATTATCTTTCTATGCTGGCTGGCAGTACCGTAACCGGTGCGAGCAACAGCAGCTTTGTGGAAGGACCTATAAAGAAAACGGGTAATACTGCATTTGTTTTCCCTACAGGAAAAAATTCTATTTACCGTGCAATTGAAATGAGTGCGCCCAGCGTAAGCACCAATGCATACACGGCAGAGTTCTTTGACGGTGGACAATCACTTGGAAATACAATGGATAACACGATGAAGTATATCCGTGATTGTGGATATTGGAATCTTGCGAGAAATAGCGGAACATCTAATGTAACAGTTTATTTAAATTGGGATAGCTCCCCTTGCGGTTTATTAGATTCAGCCACAGTAAAGGTCGCAAACTGGAACGGCAGTACATGGAAAGATTTAGGCAATGGAGGTGTTACAGGTACCAGCAGCACAGGTAAAGTAGGAAATTCAACCACAGTGATAACATGGGGATATTTTGCATTGGCTTACAATAAATGCTTCCTCACTGCCGCTGCGGGTAGCGACCAGGCATTTTGTGCTGGAGATAGTGTTACGATAGGAGGCTCTCCTGTTGCTACAATGGGCATGACAACCTATACATACAGTTGGTCGCCATCAACAGCCTTAAGTAGTACGAGCATTGCAAATCCAAAGGCAAGTCCAACTTCCAATACAAATTATATTGTAACGGTAACGGATTTGTCTGGATGTTCAATGCAAGATACCCTAACAGTTACCTATCGTGCTCGTCCAACTGCAAGTGCAGGAACAGATCAGTCGTTTTGTGATGGTGCAAGCGTGACAATCGGAGGTTCACCAGTTGCAAGTGGAGGAACAAGCCCATACACATATTCCTGGAATCCTTCAACAGGACTAAGCAGTTCGGCTGTTGCAAATCCTTCGGCCAATCCTGCATCATCAACCAATTATATTGTTACTGTTACAGATACATATGGGTGTACTAAAAACGATACAGTTGCCGTCAGCAACAATACAATAACCTATACATGGATTGGAACAACTTCAACAGCGTGGGAAACATCTTCTAACTGGTCGCCTGCAGGAGTGCCTGACGAATGTGCGAACGTAATTATAGTGTCAGCATCTCACAATACACAAGTTAATGATGATGTGTATGTTAATTCACTGACCGTGAATTCAGGATCGCTTGATGTCTTAAGCAGCTATATTGCAATTAACAGGAAAGCGATTTTTAATTCCGGAACAGTTAATGGAGGCATATTTCTTAATGATGCAGATTCAGGAGTTTTTAATACTTGCTATTTTGATGATGACGCAGATGTATTCGGAACGGCAAAAGTAATTTTACTGAATGGTATTACATCAGACGGAATAATTCAAATAACTCAAAATGGTAACGGCAATACATACTCATCCGGTGGAAATATATTTAATGGATCATTTGAAATTACCAACGAAGGAACCGGAAATATTTATCTCGCTAATTCATCGGAAGATATTTTTAATCAATCAGCAGGATTTAATGCATCCGGAAGCGGTTACATTTACCCAAATTACACGAAGAATTCGAATTTCAAACAGGATCTGTTTGCAACTAATCGCGTCACATTTGGATTGAATGGGGGAAAAGCAATTTTTAGTGGCACTGGAAATCATTCAGTCAATACAGATACTCTTACTGTATTTAAAAAATTTGAAATAAATAAAAGCAGCGGCCATCTGACTTCCAACGGCAGTTTAATTATTGCTGATTCCTTAAAACTTGTCACCGGAATAATATTTTCTGATGCGACAGAGAATCTTGTGATGAATGCCGGTGCTGTAGTAACAGGCGCCAGCAATTCAAGTTTTGTTTCCGGCCCTGTAAAGAAATTCGGAAATACAGCTTTTGTGTTCCCTGTTGGTAAAGGCAATGATTACAGGCCAATATCTGTTTCATCACCCGCAAATGCCACCGATGCATTTACGGGAGAGTATTTTAATACCGGGCAGGCGCTTGGTAACTCAATGGATGCTACAGTTAAGTTTATCCACAACTGCGGCTATTACAGCCTTGCAAGAAATGCAGGAAGTTCAAATGTGACCGTTTCGTTAAGCTGGGATTCCACTGCCTGCGGACTGTTAGATTCTGCGACAGCAAAAGTGGCTAACTGGAATGGAAGTACGTGGAAGGATTTAGGCAACGGGGGTATTACCGGGAATAAATACACAGGAAAAATCGCAAATTCTTCAGGCGTGGTGACTTATGGATATTTTGCGCTTGCTTACAATAAATGTTTCCTTACGGCAGATGCAGGCGCTGACCAATCCCAGTGTACCGGAAGCAGTGTTGCATTAGGCGGCTCTCCTGCGGGGTTAATGGGAATGGGAAGTTATAGTTACAGTTGGAGCCCTTCTACAGGACTCAGCACCACCACTGGCATGAATCCCGATGCAAGTCCTGATACTTCGTTAACGTATATTTTGGTTGTAACCGATGCAGAAGGATGTTCCGCCCAGGACACCACTTTAGTTTCATATCATACACTGCCCGCTGCCTATGCAGGCGCTGACAGGACGTCTTATGTGGGTATGAGTGTTACCCTGGGTGCAGAGCCAACAGCCAGCGGAGGCACAGGCCCCTATACCTACAACTGGAACCCTTCAACAGGATTGAGCAGCGATACTACAAAAAACCCGAAAGCTGATCCGGCCTCATCCACAACCTATATTGTTACGGTCACAGATGCAAACGGCTGCTCACAGCAAGATACTGTGGGAGTTACAAAACTTCCTCTGCCTACATGTAACACTGGCACTGAACACTACTATGATGTCCAAAGTGCAGAATGCCTTGTATGGTATTTAGCAAACCCTCCCACAGGTAAAGTAATAACTGTTATAGGGGATATTGACGGAGAAATTGACCTCGATGATTTAATTGATTTAAATGCAAATATTGATCCTTTGCCCCTTCCAATACAATCAGGCATAACTCTTCGAAGCACTCATGATTGGTTAGACCCTGATTGTCCCTTAATTCATTCCGAAGATCATCGTGCTCCATATCATCCATATTCACCCACCAATACATTAGATGAAATGTTTATTTTTAAAATGGAACCGGGTTTGACAATATCATGTCCTACCTGCACAACCGCCATTCAGAATTTGCGAATACGCGGTGCATCCTGGTACTACCAGGATTATAACTGCCTTGACCAGACATCATCCAACCCCAATAATACTTTTCCTGATCTCTATAAGGTGCCATCGGAGGACGCGGGAATATTCATAGAACCCGGTTCAAATTATAAAATTTCTAATTGTGAAATAAGCTGCTTTACCTATGCCGGGATTTTTGCAGAAGGGAATAGCGATGAGGTTACTATTGAGAATTCCTATATTCATAATGTAAAAGCATACACATTTCAAGCTGTAGGTTATGACCTGTGGACACAGACTCCGACTTCTTTTACTACTGAATCTAAATTTCATTTGAACAATGATATTTTTGATGAAAGCAAAAAAGCGCTTGACGGGCAAGAAGGCGGTGCAACGCGGGAAGTTTACGAATGCACTTTTGGTACATTGCTAAAGCAGGGAGAAGTTTCAATCCATCCCGGAAGCAAACCCTATTATCATGCGCTGGACCCAGCGGCAGATGATGACTGCAATTTTTATTATGGAGGCGGTGCCTCTTATTCAGTAAAAAACGGAGCTGAACCTGTTTTGGGTAACTTTGGCACCGATTTCACTCCACAAACTATCAGTGGTCAGAAAGGAATAGTTTTTGACCTGGACAGGCCTGGAACATTGCTCTCATTTGATATATTCACACCAGATCCATTAATTAACGCAATAATACCAGTGGAAATTTATGATGGAGCATTACATTCTTTCAACATATCTGTTACAGGAACAGGTTGGATAAATATTCCAATAAATTTTACGTTTACGAATGCGGGCCTTGGATATCATATTTATATAAACCCTGGTACAGGGATTACCTTTGGGTATAAAAACTATGACTTTATCTCAGACCACCCCATTGTGAATACTTGCATCGGTCAGATTACGAGCGGATATGATGGTACCGGTATTGATAATGATTACTTTTATTATATATTTAATATGAAATTTCATTATGATGATTTCTGCATTGGGAGCCAGGGTGGGTCCACGAGGGTTACAAAATCTATATTTCATAAAAAATATCCTTTCGAACATGTCGATAGCAATATATACACGCTATATCCTAACTCGAACACAATCCCAGGAGCATCGGTGGATATTTTTCATAACACTTTCGCAACTGAAGAGGCGCGTGGCGGTCTGAGTCCAGACCTTGATAATAATGAGGGTGGATGGGCAAATATAACCGGAAATTATATTGAATCCTGCGTTTATGATCAAGACGTATCACATACCCCAAATTTGAATCATATTAATTACGGAGACAACTCTTTTAATTATCCGGTTGAACCGGTAGTGGCTGGTATGGGACCGCAGCCGCCTGAATTTAATGTGGTATTAAAGAATACCTCTGGAACAAATCTTAACATAAACAGCGATGGCTATTATTACAAGAGTGCCGCCAATGGAAATGTAATAATAGAAGCCAACCAGCCTTCGGGTACCCCTGGAAGCGATAACCTTACTTATATCATACTTCCAAATCCTGATAAAGGAGATGTCTGCTGCAGTGCAAGCGTTTATGCAAACGATTTGGGGACAACTTCCTGCGATAATACTTTTTTTGATGAACGGAAAATACTGACATCACCAGCTACTTATACGCAGCATTATTTTCCGACAGGTACAACCACACCTCCTACCGGATTATATGGAATAGATGTTCTTGCAATTGCCAATGATTCTAATCAAAATACCGGCTCGATTAATTGGGGTCAGTACAATGCCTCCGACTGGAAATACACTCCTCTCGTTATTGTGCCCGATGAGGAACAACGCCTGATCTTTAATATCAAAGACAGCTACCTTGAATTTCACAACCGGCTCAATGGCTGCTGTACTAATCCGCCAACTCCTCCATGCACTCCATGCGCTACATTAACCGCTACACATTTATTAAAAAAAGCGTGGTTAAATGATGAGGTCATCTGGAGTGAAGATATTGCTTTTGGCGGGGATGGATGGGAACGTGTGGAAATTGATTTAACTCCATTTTTGAGTGATATTAAAACTGACGGAGAAAAAAATACGCTGAGGATCGGCTTTGCAATTGAAGATGGGGAGGATGTAAGCATAGCGAACGTGCAGGGAGTGAAGGTATGGGTGGATGACGTGTATATGAAAAAATATGGAGACACGGAAGGAAAGAATATTATTACCGATGGTAATTTCGAATCTGGAGATCCAATAGAGACGACAGGAGAGCTTGGCGAATGGTACGTTTCAGGCGATATTCATTTAAGTCATCCTCTTTGCACTGGCATGGATCCACGAGCTTATGCCGGCAACGGAAATGAACAAAAATCAGGCAGAAATGCTGTGATGCTGCAGTTGGATTATATTACTGTAGGCTGTACTAATGGGGGGACTTATCCAACAAATAATTATGAGCCCTTATGCTTTGTGGCGCAGGATTTTGATTTTAAAGAATTGTTGGGTTGTAATTATTATGCAGGTTTGGGTTTTCTTCCTTTTCCTGTGACAGATAACACTGCTATTACTTCGACAGTTGATGTTGATGCACTTGCCTATTATCTTGATCATTCAATTACAATAGGTTTAGGAGGGGAATTAAATTTAACAGGTACATCAGTTGCTATTGATGTCAGCAACGGACCTGTAAGCATTACAGTTGAGAATGGAGGAAAGCTTAGTATGGTTCAAGGTGTGGTTCCTTCTTCTAGTCCTCCCTTCACTGTGCCGACTTATTTATTTGCCTGCGGTAATATGTGGGAAGGCATAATTAACGATGGCGTAGTTGATATTCAACCGGGAGCGCCTGATTTCTATCATACACGGATTGAGGATGCCAAAACCGCAATTTTAAATAACAGTGGCGCTCTAAAGATACAATATGCCGTTTTTGATCAAAACAAGACATCAATAAACCTCCAGGGTGGCACTACTTCAGCTACTTTTATTCAAGGCTGCGAATTCAAATGCTCCACTGGAAAAATTAAAAAATCTCCTCATGCCGGAAAAATTCCCTATGAGCATGTCCATGTAGAGGACATCATCAGCTTTACCATTCCACTTGGGTATGCAAACTCAGGGAGCGGAAGCGGGTTAAAAAATAATTATTCGGATGCTTTCAGGGCAATAGGTATCAAAAAAAGCAGTGTCAGCATTGTGAACAGCACTTTTAAAAATATTTATAACAGGACCAATATCTATACAGGTAATAATATTTATACAGGTAATAATTATGGTTCTGCGATATACATTAATAACGGGAATACTTCCGACCTCGCTGTTAACATCGGCACCGAGAATGATTATGAAAAAAATGTATTTACAAATGTAAATATGGGGGTGAATGTATATAATACCTGTACCTCATGCAGTTTAACTATTGCAGGCAATACGTTTACGAACAGCGGCTATAATTCAGGTGTTGGCACCAATTATTACAATGCAGCTATGTCTATCCGGAAAACTGCCCCTAATACAACTGCACAGACGCGCGTCTATGGCAACACCATTACCGATTTCCGCTATGGCATACATGCATTAAATGTGCAGGATATTGACATAGGCACTGATGTAAACGGTGACAAAGCTGTTAATGAAATTCATTTTCACTTGGGAGCCACACCCGATCCTTCTGTTTATTACAGAGGAATTTGGCTCCAACACTGCAATAAAGCACATATTACCGGCAGTCTTAATCCTGCTGAAGCGGGTCCTGTTCCCACACCTGATATATATAACGACCAGGAAGTAACTGCTACCGGTATAAACAGCTTCCGCGGAATTGAAATTGAAAACTCCTGGAGGTGCCGGTTAAACTGCAATGTAATTGCGAGGATTCCATACTCGTTTACATTTAAAGGGCAGTGCGATTATTCCCTCATGCGCAATAATGTTATGTTTGATTATAATGATGGTGTAAGGTTAATAGGTGCAAGCATGTCGCCACAGTACCAGGACGCAAATGTACCTTTGGACAACCTGTGGTTGGATGCAACAGCTAATGACAGGGTCACTGCAACAGTCACTCCTCCAAGCCCAATTATATGGTATTATCAGAATAGTAACACAAATTATAATCCCGATCCTTTAAATATTGGTACGGTTGTAAATGCTATTTCAAATAATGGCGGAACAGTTGAATGTAATGATTACAGCAGCCGCCCAAACCGCGATGATATGTTCGGGCGGGTTGTGGGCGATTCACTTGAATTTTCTGAAAACATAGATGAGAACACATACCTTGCAAAGATGGGTGTGTATGACTATATGAAAAATGATACTGCTATTTTATACCTTTCAGACGGTAAAGATTCTATTTACCAGGATTTTTACGACACCATGAGCACGCATAACATCGGCAATTTTGCCCAGGTAAGAACTCTGGGCAGCGATGAAAGCACCGTTTCTGATGCAAGGCAAATGAATGATACTATTGAAGAAGATAATGACATAGAATATTATATGAAAACAGTAAATAATATTTACTTAAGTACCGCAGCAATAGACTCCTCTTTAAGCGCTGAAGATTCCACCACACTCGAGAGCACCGCTTACATGACATGGATTGAGGCAGGCTATTCCATTTACAGTGCGGCAGCCATGCTGGAGCTTGAAATAAACCCGGAACTGGAGGAATCCGAATCGCGCCTGGCACACTCGCAAGAGCAATTTCTTGAAAAACCGCATTTACCCGCCAGCAACAACATAAGCATATCGCCCAACCCGGTAAACAATAAGTTGTTTATTGCCGGTTTAAGTGTGGGAAAAAATGTTATGCAGGTTTTTGATTCACAAAGCAGGTGTATTGAAAAAAGAGAAATTAATGACATGCATTACACTCTTGATGTCTCTGCTTATTCAAAGGGGTTTTATATGTTGACAATTAATTCAGCTTCTGGAAATTCATTCAAAACAAAGTTTTCGGTAATTAAGTAACTTTGCTTTAATGAAAAAAGCAAAATACATCAGCGCAGCAATTTTTATTTGCTGCGCTTTTTTATCTGTAGCTCAAAAGAGAGGGGCGGTCTGGTGTTTTGGGGACAGTGCGTTGGTTGATTTTTCTGATACTGCAAATATTATTACAGGGACAAGTAGTGTGAAATCCAGAGGAAGTTGTGCCTCTATAAGTGATTCATCCGGTCAATTATTACTCTATGCTTACACGCGAGCAAATTTAGCCGGTAATACAACTTTAATCTGGAATAATAGTAACCTGCTTATTCAAAATGGAGATAGCATAGTTGGCGAAGGATGGTATTATGAATTAGTTTTTATTCCTTATCCTGATTCAGATTCTTTATTTTATCTATTTTCAATAGGGGTCGCTGGGAGTAGTCAATTAGGTTTGTATTATTCTATTATTGATATGAGTCAAAATGGCGGATTAGGAAGCGTTATACAAAAAAATGTCCAATTACAAAGTTCTAAGCAAATATGTATAACAGATATTAAGCATGGGAATGGAAGAGACTGGTGGATTATATCCAGGAGATGGAATAATCCAAATAATTCATTTTATGAATACCTGGTTACTCCAGGTGGGGTAAGTAGCACTATCGTACAAAATATTGGTTCGGTCATAACCTCAGGTTTTGGTAATATAGAATTGAACATTGAAGGAAATAAGATGATGTATATAAATCCTGCAGGGCTTATGGAGTATTATGATTTTGATAGGTGTACTGGAATAATTAGTAATCCTCAAACTATTTTTCCTGAACAAACGGGTGCTTTTACAAGATTATTTTGGGATGGTCAATTTTCTCCTTCGGGTGATATTTTTTACACTACTTTAAATGCAATATCGGGTTTAACGGATAGCTGCTATTTAATACAATATGATTTGAATGCAGCAAACATTCCGTTGAGTGCAGATACGATAGGACAAGATTCTATTGCACGTAATATGGGTCAGATTAAACTTGCACCAGACAATAAAATATATTTAAGCAGCGTGTATAATAATTTCATAACTCCTTCTTATCCTTATCCTGATACGGTATATTCAATTTATAATGTGAATTTGGGTGTAATAAATTTACCGGACAATTTAGGTGCAGCCAGCGATTTTCAACCCTATTCATTTTATCTCGGTGGTCAGCGCACGTATTTAGGTTTACCTAACAATCCTGATTATGATTTGGGAGCATTAACAGGAAGCATTTGCGATTCCTTAACTGGTATTCCAGATATTTTTCCATCCTCAGATGCAGAATTTTTTATTTACTACGCAGCCAACTGGCAAACCGCTTTTATCAATGCACAAAAGTTAAAAGGAAAATTATTTTCATTGCATGTTTTTGATTTAATGGGTAAAGAAGTTTTTGAAGAAACAGGAAAGTTAAATTCACAATTATTTACTAAGAATTTAAACTGCACTGCTTTTGCAAATGGGATTTATGTAATATCTCTGCAAACAGAAGAAGAAAAACTGGTGAAGAAATTTGTTAAAAATTGAAATTAAATTAATATCTTTTTATTGACAAATTATTTTCCAGAATCTTTTTGATCCTTGTCACATCTAAGACTTTATCTGTTGCATTTTGTCTTACTTTATTCAATTCAATTTTTCTTTGTAATAGGCGATCCAATTCTTCCAATCTTTCCTCTGTAAATCCAAGTCTTTTAAAACGAAATTTTTTATTATTAAAAACAATGCCTGAAGTTTTTCCTGCTCGTTCATATAAAGTTAGATTACATTCTTTCAGAAGATGAAAAAAAGTTTCTTTTGAATTTGCTTTCTTATAGCACGTTTTAAGCATTCCAATTAATTGCTCCTTATCCGTTTCTCGTCCTGTTCGCAGTTTAATTTGATATTCGTTATCAGTTAAAACAGACTTTTCATTTTTCCCATGTTGCACAACAGATTTTGAAAGTTCAGGAAACTTTTCAATCTGGTATTGCTGGATGTCCTTCTTTAATTTTTGAAGTTCAGGCTTTGCAAGCCGGAGTGACTTCCCTGTTTTGAATTCAATGCCTGAAGCGCAGATATGAATGTGATAATGCTGCTTATCAAAATGCGGAACGGCAACAAACATTCCTTTCAGATTTCTTTGTTTGATGTATTCCCTTGCCATTTCTTCCATTTTGGCAAGTGTGATATTTTTAGCATCATCTCTATGCCACGAAAGAATTTCATGGGTGAGATATACACTGTCTTTTCTTTTGCACTTTCTGAACTCTTCGTTTGCCTTATACTGATTCTCCCATTCTGCAACAGTCTTCCCTTTCAGATTATGAGTGATTGCAAAACTGTTCTTATTCTCATCAAATAGCCTGTCTTTCTCATTCAACATATATTCCAATATTTGTTTAAAGACCTGGCGCTTATGCGATTTGATTTTGATGATCATTTTGCAAGAGAGGGGGATGCCTGAAAATATCGTTGACCTGCGCTTCCAGTTTCTGAATTCTTTTTTCAATTAATTCAATTCTCTGCTCCCGTTCCCAGAAATATCTTTCTTTGGGTTTTATAATTGACTTAATCTCATTGAGACAATCAGAAAGCAGTTGCTCAAGTCGGGCTACTTGCAGGCGGTCAGGTACTATATATGTTCTGTTAAGATAACCAAGAGCAGCAGAACGAAGAAAGGAAGCAACAGGCATGCTGTGTTTTTTGGCTGCAAGAACAATCCGTCCATGTTCTCCATTTTCTTTTTTAAAATTTACCGTGTATTCCGGTTTATTTAATCTTTGCTTTTGCTTATAAGCAAGAAAATATTTTTTTCTGTAAGCTTTCTTTGCAGCCTTTATTTCCTCATCAGTCCCCTTTTCTAATACTCCAACCGAATCCAGATAATCCCACATTCCGCTGTTATTTTTTCTACTCATCGGAATGCACAGGCTGATTAAGCGGTAAAAGAGGAACAGCATCCGATTGAAGATCGCTTTGCAAATGTGGAATAGGCAAAAGACTATAATTTCTGTAAGTACTATTTTTATAATACGGCCTTAACCTTGCCATAATAGGATGGTGGTGGCCGCAAATCAAAAGTGCACGGGTAGATTTTAAGGTTCGTATTTCATCATTGGTCATCAATGACCGTACAACCTTGTGTCCCTTATCATCTTCGTATTCAAATTTCCCCAAAGTAGCTTCCAGTTCCTTTGTTGTTTCAAGGGACTGTCCTGTAAAATACATTTTGGCAAAACAGTTGGATTTGATTGCATCAGCATCATATCTGCCGTAATGATGAACAACCTGCGCAAAGTCCTGAACTAAGATCATAATTCCCGCTCTGTGCTTTCGGACGTTAGCCACTGCAAGCGGAAGCGTTGGAAGATTTAAAGAAGATGCCTCATCAATTAAAAGAAAAATATCCTGTTCGTTATCATTTGGAAATCGACCAAGCAGAAATGAAAAGAATTGTTCGAATAGGAGGGAGGTAAGTACGCTGTAATATTTTTGATCAGCCACTGAATTTTGAATAAAGAGTGCAACAGGCCAGTCTCTGAAATCCTGAAAATTTAGCGTATCAAATGAAGTTACCTGCGCAACAGAATCATCATTAAAAATCTGCAAGGCAGCTTTGGATGTGGCAATCACCCCATTCACCACTTTGTCATCATAAGCAATAAACGATTTGTATTCGGAGAATAATTTTTCGTCCGCAAAGCGGCTGAAAAGGTCATCAATGGCAGAAGAGTTAGCTCCAAGCTGATTTAATAAGTGCCGGACATTAAAAAGATTTTGATATTCCTTTTCCTGCTTTTTTAAAACCGAAATAAGCATGGCAAGAAGCGCCACGGCTTGTGTATTCCAAAACGGGTCTTTCCCCTTACCAATAGAATTTTCAATTAAGAGCAATGCTATCTTTTGGATGTCCGAGGAACCGTGCGCCCGTTCAAGAGGGTTATACCCCGAAGAAACGGCAGGATTAGCGAAATTAAGGAGCTTTACAACATAGCCCCTTTGCTTCAAAAATGCCCCAGATTTAACGAAAAGCTCGCCAGAGGGATCATGGACTATAAAGGAGGATTTCATCGCGTATAGCGAAGGAATAAGCACCACACTTGACTTACCTACACCAGTCCCCCCGATAATAAGGGCATTTTGATAAGAGTGCTTAACGGACAGGTTCTTTCTGCCTGTCAGACAAAAACCGTGATAGCTTCGGGAGAATAGAGTACTGACAGGCGCAAATTCAGCACTATACTTTTTGTTCTTTATTGGAATGCCGGATATAAGGACTTCAAAAAATTCAAAAACAAAACCGAAAATTGATTCGAGAAATTGGAATAAAAGTTTAAAGATTTGATCGATCATAATTTTAAAGGTTTGCTGATAATATCCTTTAACCATCCTGCTAAATTTCCCAAAAGCAACTCGGCAAATCGCAATACCATCCACAGACAAATGAGAACAAGTCTTAAAATAAGTTTTAAAATGAAATGAAATATTCTCCTTACCATTCCCCGTATTTCAATTTGCCAGGTTTGCTGAAATATGTACTGTTGCTCCTTTGCCTTGCAGCATCTTCTTATAGAATTCAGAAACAAACCTGAATTCCCTATCCTTCCCAACATCCGAAGAACGGTATATGATGTAAATTTCTATTCCAAATAGTGCTGACAGTGGCTCCTGGCTCTCAAAATGCCCTTTGAAAGAATCAGCATTTGATTCAATTGATGAAAATAACTGTTTGTCATAAAACGAAAAATCAGGGTCGTTTTCCATGAGATCGCTGTAAATAACCACTATCTTCTTTTGTGATTTACTTTTACTTAAGCGATTCAATTCACGAGCAATCGGAACGTATAAGAAAGAATGATTTTTGCCAATGCTGTCCTTTGCAGAAATTGTTTTTGCAAGTTTTTCTTTAAATGTTTTTATAGACCTGTCTCTTTCAATTTCGTTGGACAGCCATTTATTTTCAGCAGGTAATTTTATCTCTGTAATAGTGTTGTAACTGATATCGCTTAAGGTTGAATAGCGGATGAGCGCACCATTCCATTTATTATCACCAGTAAAATCCCCCAGAGAAAGAATTTCGTTTGGGTCAGGATGTGAAAGATATTCATCAGTCACATCATCCCAAATAATAATTTCGGTGGTAGTTGGGTATTTATAGGTAAAAGCTATAACCAATCCTGCGATGACGAGAATACAAATTATTGTTACCGTTGTTTTCATTTTAATTTGTGTTTTGGTTTTTGTTACTATTAAGTATAAACATTATGTCTTCC
>Ga0134123_10000203_pt1 | contig 40665 bp, 50 predicted proteins | sample KB303_FD_96460 | JGI IMG/M metagenome (GOLD analysis project Ga0134123, IMG submission 96460) | Terrestrial soil microbial communities without Nitrogen fertilizer from Kellogg Biological Station, Michigan, USA - KB3-0-3 | ecosystem: Environmental > Terrestrial > Soil > Unclassified ...
ACCGATGCCGAGAATGTGACGCTTGTGCTCCTCCATGAGATAGTTGGTTCGAGATAATGCTTTGTCCAGCGTCAGCTGAAGCCGAACGATTTCATCTTCCTTCTCAAACCACAACTTGGAATACAGCGTGAGGCCTGCTTGCTCTTTTCTTCGCTCCTCCAGGAGGGCATTGATGTGATTGAGAGATCCTTCCTGGTCATTGAAGACGATCTGCATGTCTTCCTGACCTTTCGTCGCTTTGCTTTGCTCATCCTGCATGTTCTTGAGCTCGAGGCGGAGCTTGGCGATCGCCGTCTGTAGATCGACAACTTCTTGTCGGGTATTTTGGTAGGCAATGGTGACAGCTCCCCCGGCACCCAAATTTTGCAGGATCGTATGGAACCAGTCGATATGCGTATCCTGCGCTTTTTTAAGGTCGAGCTCGAGCGCCTGAATCTGTTCATTGATTGCTATGAAAAGCTCGAGACTGGATTTTTCACCGAGCTTCACCTGGAGCGCGACAAGTTCCTCGCTGGTCTTCCTCAGCTGCTGTTGCGCTTTTTCCGATTCCTGGTTGACGTTCAGTAGCATTGCGGCGAAACCGGCCGCACCGGCGATCGCGACGCCCCACGCACCGGCGCCTGAAGCGGCCAGAAGGAAGTCGAGACCCTGATAGGTCTGGAAGCCTTCCATCAGCGTATTGTTCAGGCCCTTCATCTGGGATCCGCCCTTCTCGGCGAAGCCTCCCATGACGGAGAGATTGCCTCCGAGGGCGCTTATCGCCTGGGAGGATTCTCGGTATACAAAATTCTGCTCGCGATTCTCGGCTCGTTGCCTGCGGATAAAATCGGTCAGCGCATTGGTTTCTTTACTGTAATTGCGCGTGCTTCCGATGACCTTGTCGGTCGACTGGCGTATCTGCTCATTGCCATCGACGACCGCCTGTTTGAACTTGGCGAAGACGAGAGAGCCGCTATCGTCAATGCCGATGCCATATTGGAATTGTCTCTGGGATCCGGCCACGATCAGTTGCCTCCGGAGAGATAGAACTGCAGCTGGTTCTCGAGGATGCCGGGGAATTTGTCAACGATGAGGCTCTCTATTCCGTCAATAATCACTTTTGAACGGAACATTTCGGGCACCGATATCGTAAATTTTTCCTCAATCGCCTGCCGCTTGCTCTGCTGCACCGGTCCATGCACGAACTTCCGCAGCCGGTTCTGCATGAACTTATCCTTCGATCTCAGAAAGACCCCCGTATGTCCCGATTTCATCGTCGCTACAAAGGCATGAGGCAGTAGAGTCCGGCCGCCTTTTTTTATTGTTACCTTTACGCCTTTACCGAACTGTTTGGCGTTGAGTGTAAAAAGCGGTAAGCGCTGACCCTTGACTCGTATATCAACCTGCAATTTGCTAACCGATGCTGGGGTTACCGAGATCGCCTTATCGACGTCGGCACGTTTAAGGTTATACGTCTCACGGACCTTCTTATTGCCGAACGTCTCGGCCTGGGTAGCGACCTTGGTCAGCGAACGAAGGATCACCTTTCGGTAGCCCTTCTGATCGAGATCAATCTGATCCATTTTCGGTATGATGAATTTCGAGATCATTTGTTCGCTTTTTGCTCCCTGCAGATCCTGTCATGCATCTCGATATAGTCCTTGACTATCTGCGGCAGCTGCGCCCACTCGGTGAGCGAGACACTGAATCTCCCCGCTCGCCAGGAATCAATCGCATCGATAAACTCACTCCATTCTTCGCACGCCTGCACGAACTCATCAGGGGTGAACCTTCTTCCGTTTGCATCTGTAACGTGTTCGCCCTCTTTGAACACGCTCCGGTCTTTTATGGCGTAGAGGGCAAGGGAGAGTTTTTTTCATCTTGCTCCGCTGGATAGTTCAGCGCGATAATTCTGCTCGCAATTCTCGAGATAACGGTATGCGGCAAGAACGTGAGAGATCCCGACGAAACCCCCTTGCGCCGGCCGACGCCAGGAACGTCGACATCTTCAATCTCCAGTTTGATCGGATTGCCGTTTTGATCCTTCAGCGTCCAGGACTTGGCAGCAAACCTCACAACATCGGATTGGGCAAGGAAGGTTATTCTCTGATTGGCAATTTGATCGAGTAGATGGGCCCGCAGTCTCCCATCGAGCATGCCGATCACAACCGTCTGTTCCCCGGTTTCATCGAGTTCGACGATCGATGTAAAATCGGGATCTAAGATTGTTACTTTTTTCATTTTACTCGCTCCGTTTGTTGATGGTCAGGTGATAATGATCGCTTCCCAGTCGTCGCCGCTGTTGCCGGCGAAGTCCAGGTCGATCGCATAATCGAGGAAATCGTTTCTGTTCACATACTTATTTCCGCCATACTGGACGACCGGATAGGCGAGAATGATCCTATTGCCGGCGACGGATCCATACTTCAGCGCTGCGGGACCTTGCGTGGAGGCGATCACTTTGCCGAAGACATCATGACGGGCGACGGTCTCGGCCTCGATCTGAAGGCTCCCTTTGGGCTCTCGACTGGTGAGCGCAAAACCTTTGATGGAATTTGGGGACGTCGCATCGTCGCGGACCCCGATCTTGCCGCCTTCATCGACGCTGAACTTGCTCAGGACCGGCGGGAAACCGTGAATGCCGATAACGGCGCTTTCGAACACCGGAGGCAGGACATTGACGACCGTGATGCTCGGAACCGCGACGTCGGTCACGTCGGTATAGGCGCCCCACATTTCGAAGGAATACTTTCCATATTTGCCGCTCTCAAGGTTCTTTTTACAGATGCCGACGGCTCCTGAGAGGATATGCTTGTTGCCGTCTTTGTAGCCTTCGACGGTGACCGATTTGCCGAGGGTATAGAAGCTCCCGGAAGCAGGACTGGAAGTCGGAGCATAGTAGAGGCTCGCTCCCCTGGTTGCGGTCGCGGCTCCGGCCGATCCTCCGCCGCCAGAGAAGCCGATCGTCGGGTCGCTCGTATAGCCTGAGCCGGGATTGGTGATGATAACGGCGATGATTTGAGCTCCGGCGTTGACGACGGCGATCGCCGTCGCACCGGATCCGCCGCCTCCGGTGATGGAAACGGTCGGCGCCGAGGTATAGCCGGATCCTTGATTGGTGATCGTGGCACTGATCACCGACTGGGAAGCGTTCACCGTCGCGGTGCGGCCGCAGGCCTGCAGAAGCGCGTGAAGGCCAGCATAGCCGGCAATCGTCGGGTCACCGGCGGTACCTGAGCCTTTCATTTCGACGTCGAAGGTGAACTTCGCAAACCGCTTTCCGATGACGTGTGGCAACGGGTCGAGCGATACGCGCCGGAAATCGCGGGTCAGCTTCTCGATGTCCTGGGTAAAGTCGAAATCCTCGATCAGGAGATAATCGGTCGAGGTCGACGGCGCGACGGCCGTATCCTGCGTGGTCTCGAGCTTGACGCCCAAAGCCTGTTTCTTGAATAGCTTCATGAAGTCACCTCATCATCGTTATGTGTCGGTTGGGGGGCGGACGCGCCGAGGTCTTTATTGACCGGCTCTTGATTTGTCTGGACCGGTACGAGCTCGCCCTTTTCGTTGACGGTGCACAAGACACCATCGCCTCTGCGGACCGTCGTTGTCAGTGTTGGATACACTTTTCCTTCTTCCATGACTTACTCCTTCTTAAAAGGGTTCGAGTGGTACGGTTTTTCCTTTAAGCTCGTGAAAGCAGTCGTCCAGGAACTGGATCTGGCCGTCGGTTACGAAACTGTGGCAGCGGCTCTTTGGATCATCCTGGTTGACCAGCATCGATGCCCGGAACGTCGGCTTCTCCATATCGCCATTAAACGTCCAGCGGGAATCGAAGATATGCGTGTCCTTACAGCCCGGGCATAAGACCATCCAGCCGTGATGTTCGCCGGATTGGTTTGTGATCTCCTGGACTATTTGCCGATCGTCGCTCATTCCTCTTTAACGAAGAGGGTGAGATCGAGCGAGAAGTCTCCATCGATGTCGACCGGTTGTCCGGCCGCATCGAAGGTCTCCAGCTGGATCTTCATGGTGTCGATGACGCCGACGCGGTAGCTTTTCACCGGCGATGTGAGCCCGAAGGACGCATGAATCACCTTGCCGGTATTGTCGCCTGTGCCGAGCTCGTCGCCGGTCATGAACTCATAGACGCCCTTGCTTACGCGCGCGGGGAGATACTCGGTTTGCGTGAAGCCGAGTGAGATATAGGCGTCGCCGAAGGCCTTCTGCAGCTGAGGCGCGTCCGCGCCCGACTGATTGAAGTTGCCGTAGATTCGATAGGTCATTGATTGTTCCCCTTGGGTTAAAAAGCGTTTTTTGGGTATCACGACTCGGCCCATTTGGTAGTTCGGTACGTCACCCGGATCATGAGTTTGGCGCCGGTGACGATATTGGTTTTTTGCTCCTGAGTGATGTTGCTTCCGACATAGTCCGTATAGTATGCCAGTCCGCCGAAGGTGATATCTGATCCGATCGCCTTTTCGCAATCAATGAGCCCTCGGCGCGCAGCTTTAATTCCCTGATCGGCTTCTTTCAGGAGAATGTCGATCGACACATCCAAAAGCCTGTTGAGTTCTGGAGGGTTGCCGGAGAACTGATCACCCTTCGCTTCATCACCATCGGTGACGTTCACGGCCGGGAGTTCTTCATCCTGAAGGGTCGTTGAGCGATAATGAAAGACGTTTGCCCCGAGCTCGGTGTAATATCCGTTTGCGGTACGGATGGTTTTCAGCTTCGCGATCAGAGCATCAACTATCGCTTGCCGCAATTCCATTTAATCCACCGTCAGGGAAAGTCTTGTCGTGCCTATCGCGTCAACCTCGATTTCTTTGATCTTGTAGGCGACACCCTTGATCGTCATTTTCGCTTTCACACTTACCTTCGGAATATCGACGCTCTGGCAGAGGACGATTGTGTCGTAATTGGCGACTGAGCTATCCTGTGAGTCCGACGCGTCAAAGTCCCTGTCGAACTGGACATTGATGGAGCTCGATTCCCCATCTGGATCTGAATAGACCGCAGGCGTGGTTTCTCCATCTCTAAAAAAAGGCTCAGTCTCAAAAATTGACATCGCGTTTGGGCTCATTCTCCCTCAAGGCCTTCCCCTTCGCTTTATCTATGCGAAGGGGAAGAGCCGAGGATGGAAGAGAGCTTACTTGTACTGTTTTTCCGAGACGAGGACCGCGCCGGCCGGGAAGGACGGCGAGGACGTTCCGCCGATCGTTTCCACGATTCGGATATAGCGCGCCTGGGCGCGTACGTCGACCGAGAGGACCTGGATTGAATCGGTCGTTGTCACCTGCGTGATTGTCGCGCCGGCGATATCGGTGAACGTCGAATTGTCCGGACTGTCCTGGACTTTCGCGTCGTACGTGGGATTGGTGCCGGCTGTGGCCGCGGCGACGTTGAAGACGATCGCGACTTTGCCTTCGTAACCCATCAGGTCGAGACCGGTCCCGTTGCCGGTGGCCGTAACGGCCGCCGATTTCCTGACGACCACGATGTTCAAGTTGCCCTTCAGATCATACATTGGCATGGGAGATACTCCTTACGAGTGAAATGTTTGAATTCGTTATTTGTCCCGCATAAGAAATTTCGGCGGTTACTTCTTGGCCTCGGCAGCAGCTTTCTTGTCAGCCTCGGCAGCAGCTTTCCGTTCAGCTTCGCGCTGCTCTTTGGCTTCTTGCTTGCGTGCTTGGTCATCTCTCACCTGCGCGGGGGTCAGCTCATCGGTCTTGATCGCCTGATTCGCCTGGAGGACCATCTGCGCGATATCTTCGGAAATGTCTTTGTTGACTTCGAGGATCGTTTTTTCCTTCACGACTTTCCCCGCGATCAACACGTCGGTTATGAACCTAATGTTCTTCATGGCTTTTGTGATCTCTTCCTTTAAATTCCCCCGCCCGTTCCGAGTTCATTCAGTCGGAAGAGGCGGGGGATAACGCTTATAGATTCAGTTGATTACTGAGCGCCGCTATCGCTTGAGAGCGCGAAGCTTGCCGCATGGCGGAGGCCATTGTCGGTCCAGAGCGTGATAGTCACTTCGATCTGCCCGTTCTTCGCCAGCGTATAGGGGTTCACCACGACATCGATCCCCGCCCAGTCGGCCAGGATGAGGTCTGCCCAGTTGCCGAAGAAGACGCGATCGGCGTAGGTCCCGGTGGAAAGAATCTGATTCGTCGCTTCCGCCCGGTAGCCGTTCACCATGCCGGAACCGTTCGCGCCGGTATCCCAGAGGAACGAGCTGTACTGCGAGCTCGCGATTTTCGTTGCGGTTTTCCACACGCCCCTCACTCCGGGTGACGTGAGATAGGCCATTTTCCCGAGCAGCGCGTTCGCCTGCGCGACTTTGGTTTCGAAGGAAACAATTTTCGCCCACGTCGCCGCGGCGCTGAAAGAGACGCTTCCGATCCCCGTGACGTTCGCGATCCCCAGCGGCTGACCCGCCGAGCCGAGGCCGAAGAGCGCCGCACGATCTTTTTCAATGGCCAGGATGCGCATGAGATCTTCACGCACGAAGGCTTCGATGGAGATCGAGGACTGATTCAGCAATTCCTTGTCGTACGCCGTATCTGCCACGAGGCGATGCGGGACGAGACCTAACTGCGCGAAGGTCTGATCGGACGCCGTTACGGCCCCATTGGGTGGGAGCCAATAGGCGGTCGCGCCGCCTGATTGCCGTGGGATAGCAATGTTGCCGGTGAGACCTGAGAGCTGACGGGCGCCCAATTCAGCGACCAGGGTTTGATTCCTTAAGAGCTCGATCAGGCTGGTCCCCAGGACCTCGGTATCGACTGTGAAGCCGCCGGCAGATCCCGTTGCCGTGCCCAGGGCGCGCTTGTGGACCACGACATCATTGGGGATCCGGAAACCGAGACCTGACATGGCGCCCCTCTTGCACGTCTTTTCCAACGCGTCGTTGACTTCTTTCTCCAGGCCATCGAGCTTTTCCTTATGGATGAGGCTCTGCATCGCCCGGACGATCGAATACGATTTTACGTCTTTGATGCTCATGCCGAGATTCGATGAGACGCTTTCATCGGCATTCGCCGGCGTGGCCGGGACGACGCCGCTTAAGCGTTTCAGGATCTCGTCGTTGAACTCGTCTTTGGTCCAACCTTTCTCGACCGCTGTCGATCGCATGATTTCCATGTCACGGTACTGATCGTCGGGCTTGAAGCCCTGAAGATGTCTCGCCGCGACGGCGTTGATGTGACTGATTCTCTCGCGCTCCTGGGTTTGCACCTGGGAGCGGATTTCTTTCTCAGTCAAGACTGGTGTCTCTGGCATAGGTTGTCGCCTTTCAATTATTTTGATGTTTGGGTTGTCTCTCAATTCTCGCTCTAAAAGCCTTTGCGCTTCCTCATCGGTTGCGTCAGCGGAGAGTCCTCGCTGAATGAGGAGCTGCTTTATATTCGGATCCATGGCCGAGCGCGTCTTCGAATTACCATCGGCGCCGATCGGCGTTAAACTTCCTTCCTTTAGCTTCCACTCTGGCGTCACCCTCAGCGGACCCTCGAAGGTCCGCCCAGCGATGACGGTCGATTGTTTTTCCGGGATCCAGGTCGACTTGAGCCGTTGATACCCGGCCGAGATGTCGGTCAGATGGCCCTCGCGCGCTTTGATCTCAGCTTTTTTACCGTCATCGGTGGAATCAAAATGGAGCGTCCCGGTGATACTCCCGTTCTCCGCTTTGATGGAGCGGATACTGCCGAGCATCGAATCGATCGAATAGCGAAGGTGACTGTCCAGGAGGGGGATCTGATTGCCCTCCATCTTCATCCCGTCGGCAAGGAGAATTTCCTTATGAGCTCCCCGCTCCCAATCCCAGACGTCGACCGGATTCTCGGTGGCAATCGTCGCCTGCATCGTTCGCTTCTCGCCGTCATAGGAAGTCGGAATCGGCGACATCCTTCGGGTGACGAGCTCCAATGCCCGTAAATCTCTCTCTTCATTCGGCATGTGCATCTTCCATTTTGTGGTTGTTCTTTTTTGAGACCAGGATCCGGTAGACCTCATTCAGGAGTTCGCGCGCCTTCTCTTCATACTTCGCGGACCTTGCCGCCGGGGTGCCGCCGTCGGAATTTGGATCTTCAATTGCAGCAGCGGCCGGACCGCCGAGTGCGATTTCATCGACCTTGAGTTTCAGGCCGAGACTTGAGGCCAGATCCTTTTCGGCTTTGAGCTCGAGATAGATCTCCTCGAGTGTGCCGCCGCGTTCGGCGATTACCTGCGTCGCAGTCTTGAAGCCGGCCTGTACCTGGAGAATTTCCGCTTCGACATCTTTGAAGGGATCGACCCATTCCCAGCGTCTGCCGATCCAGTTGGGGCGGCAAAAGTAGCTGAACTTTGCAAGGTCGATTTTGATCTGCCCCTTCATCGCCGCCATCCAGAGCCATTCTCTGAAAATCGGCTTGAGGAAGGTTTCGATGAAGAACCTCTGGTAGATCCTCCACATATCGCGCTCGATGATCTTCCCGTCGCGAATGGAGGAGTAATTCACATTCTCCAGATCCCCGGTGAGGGATTCGTAGCTCACGTTGAGGCCGGTCGCTATTCCCCGTAGGGTTGTTTTCATGAAGCTCCCATGTTGGGCGGTCGGATATTCGGGGGCCCAGGGTGAGAACTTCAACCCGACGGGGAGCTCCTGCAGTGTCCCGGCCGCGGCATCCATGACGAAATTGCCTTCGCCGTCTTTTGCCTGACCGGTGAAACCTTCGGTGGGCGTGCCGGGGATCCGCTCGAAGAAGCCCATCTTCGAAGCAGAGGCGCGCGCGTTGACGATCGCGGCCTCCTCGTAGCCGGTGAGCATCCGCAGGCGATACATCGATTGCACCATCGGGCTCATCCCGCGCGTCTGATTCTCATACTCCTGATCGAATCCGAAAATCAACTGATCGGCCGGGATGATATTATGCGGATAGGAGTACGGCAGGCCGCCGTACAATTCCATTTCCGGGATCCGCCTGCGCATGTAATAATTCAGAGGCCTCTTCCACTCATCGAGCTCGACGCCCATCTTGACGACATTGCCATTCTTGAGGAGCTGCGAATACTGTTCGTCGATCGCTTCGGTCTCAACGAGGCCGAATTTGATCCCGTAGTCGAATTTGCCGTCGACGATTTTCTGCAACGCCGCCTCGCCGTCTCTGGCCCAATATTTTGCGAGCATATCCTGCAAGCCCCAGAAGGAGAAGCGCCCGTTGATCGAGCAGTACTCCTTTTCGCACCACTGCATAAAGGCGTCTTCGATCATCGCATTCGCCGATTCGTCGGCGACGCCTTTGGGGAATTGCTTCGATCGTTCGCCCCTGACATCCATCTGGAGCGTGAAACCGTTCGGGCCCACGACGTTGGAGCGTACGAGGTTCACATACTTCTTCGCGTAATCGTTATTCTTGACCAGGTCCCGGGCGCGTTCTCTGACAATTCGCAGTGAGAGTCGAATGTCCTGATCCGGGCTTACCGGCGCGCTCGTCCAATCATTCGTGAAGCGGGTGAGCTGCGCGGCGGCGAAGGAGCGTGAAGCGTAGCTTGCTCCTTCGTTGAATTTCTGAACGGCAGTCTGCTTGATCGTTCGCTTCATCGACTTCAGTTCCTTACCGAGCTTGGCGACTTTCTTCTCCGAGTCACGGCTGATTTCGCCGACCCTGGTGTTCATCTCGCCGCGGACGTCATCGATCTTCGCGATGACTTCCTTCTCTGGAATGAACCCTACCCGTCGCGCAATATTGTCGATCAGCTTTGCCACTTTTTAGAATTGGATTTTGATTGTGTTGCCCGGACTTTTGCCCTGCTCAATCAGGGTCCGTTGAGCTTCGATCTTTACCTCTTCTTCGTAATGTTTGCGCCAGGTGTAGAGCTCTTCGGGTGAGAGCCTGGAGAGCGACCTTTGATTGATTCCGCTTCCGATCGTGTACTGCGATTCTTCCTTCGTCGCGCGCCCGAGCTCCGTCGCCTTGATGGCATCGAGCATCTTCTGGTTGTGGCTCCGGACATCATAGCCGGCGCCTTGTAACCGGAAATTTCTCAGGACTTCGGTCTGTCCGGTTTCGACGGTGTATTGTTCCGTCCCCCGGGTGACGAACGCCTGATACTGGTATTTGCCGGGTGTCCAGGTAGTGGTTACTGCCGGGGCAAGATTGAAAAGATGGTCGTTCCCGCTTGCGGTCGAAGTGATCGATATGGGATTATTCCCGGCCAGGGCATACTTGAGTATCCATCCATCGCTCGGCGGATACGCGATCAGCGTATCACGCCAGGTGATGGTGTCGCCAGCTTGCAATGTGACCGGGATGTTCAGTGCGTGTCCCTTTCGCGTGAAATAAAAAAGCCTTGACTGCTTGCGCGCAATCAAGGCTCAAAAGTTGGAGGGGCTGTGATCAGCAGCTCCTGCCGGTGTCGGTTCTTATGGGATCAAATGTCGATGATTGGTGGGGAAATAGCTACCGAGAAATACCGAGAAATTTCTCTAAAAAATGGCGAATCCAAAATAGATTGAGGGTTTTACAAAAACGAGGCTTGAAGGCTTACTGCAGGTTATTCGAAATACGGATTTTTTTCTCCGTGATTAGATGCTTATAGATCTCCGGCAAGGCTTCTCCTGGCATCGGTATTAGACGTGGCTCCCAATCATTACCGTCGACATATTTTTGCCAGGTATGACGACTGAAGATTGGAAGAAGTGCCTTACGGCACGTAGCCAATATTTCCCATTGTGGAATACCATTGTCCCAGTAGCCTATTCGCCGGCCCCTCAGCTCACACAATCCGCCACATTTAGAGCAGTGATATCCGGCGGCGCGAAGTATTCGAAGACGACGGAGCATTTCCTTTAATTCAAGATCGTCAATGGTGATAGTCATATCACATCCCATCCTTACCAATCCCTCACAAAGTTCGTCCGTTGTTGAAAGAGTCGTTTCTTCCCGGGGCCATTGGGATCTTCCTCGGTCCTGACTTCCACCCTGAAGGTGATGATCTCCTTGAGCTCGACGGTTTTGACCGCGGCGAAGTAGCGATTGCACACTTCGGTGTAACTCAGATTCAATTCGCCGGCGAGCTGGCGGATCTTCTTCGAGTTGTCTTCGTTGAATTCTATCGTGACCGGCGCGTCCATGTTTTTCGCTCTACCAGTTATTCACAAAATTCTTGCGCGGAGGTCCGGTGCGCGGGCCCGCGGGCCGCGGAGGCGGAGGTGGCTTTTCCGGTCCGCCTTTGGGTTCGTCGGGTGAGTCATCTTTCCTCATCAGCTCCAGTTGCTCGGCCAAGCGCTCCTCGAGCTTTTCGAATGTCGGGTTTAAGAGCGTGACGGCCGCGAGATTGCCGACGTAGCAATCCAAGACTTCGTTGCGTCGCTCCTTCTTCAGCACCCATTTCAATTTCGGATATCCCGCCGGCGTCTTGTCGGTGATGCGCTTCTCGCTCGTGAGCTGATTGAAGAAATCCTGCGTGCAGTTCTTGTTGAAATGCATCCAACCGGGCGGCGCGGGCTCCTCCTTTGCCTTGATCATGCCGAGCCGATCATAGAGGCGCGTCTTCAGCGCATCGACAGCGATCACCGCAAAGCGCGCGTTGTGCCGTTTCTCATATTTCACGTCGATGATGAACGGTTTCTTAAATCCCTCGTCGCCCTTGGTCGCAAAGAATCTCCTCTTCTGGTTCTTCTTGACATAGCGATAGACATTGTCGGTCGAATATCCGGAGTCTATGCAGACGCAGTTGAGTCCGTTGCTTGACCAAGGCTTCAGTATCAACCCGCTTTCATGCTTCCTCTCAAGTGCGAGATACTCATCGAGCTCCTCCCAGGTCCGCTCCCTCTCCGGAGATCCGATAAGGAAGCGCCGATCGATAAACCAATTTTCGTAATTCTTCCCCCAACCGAGGATTATCACCTCGAGGCGGTCCGCCTGCACATCGACGAAGGCGGTAAGGACGAGCACGCCGTTGGGCACGTCGGTGTACTCTTCGACCCTGGAGAGGAGGCTTCCTTCATCGATCTCGTAGCTCTTGTCCTCGATGAACGTCTCGGCCAGGCGTTGATTGATGAACACGCGCAGCAGTTCCCTGCTCCTCCTGGAGCTCAGGAAATCCTTGATCATATCGTACCAGGAGGAGAAGGGCGAGATGAGCTCGTTGATATGGAATCCGGCATGGGTGAGAACTTCCGGTCTGAATTTGTTCCAGAGGCCGCCTCTGATCATGCCGAGCTTATATTTTTCCTCGATTTTCCCGTGGCAGTTTTCGCATTCGTAGTAGTACCATGCAAGGTTATCGGTGTCGAATCTGAGAGAGCCGTTACTGAGGGAGGCAAACTGCGATTCGTTGGAGAAGATGAGGAGTTGACTGAAGGTGCAGATTGGGCATGGAACAAAATAATGGCGTTGGTCGCTCTCGAAATACTCCTGCTCGATCCTGGAAAGACCCCGGATCGTCGGGCTGCTCACCTTCACGATCTTCCGGTGGTGGTAGGTATACGTCAGGGTGCGGTTCCGGGCGAGCTTTATCTGGTCCCCCTCCCTGCCGGCGGACGGTTCATAGCGATCGATATCGTCCAGGAAGGCTCTCTGAATCGTCTTCTGACTGAAGCCGGCGGCGCTATTGGAGCCGATGACGTAAAGGATTCCGCCCGGGTACGTCTTGCGCAGGATCTCGTTGTGGCGGTCCTTGATCTTTTCGGATGATACTTTGGCCCGGAGGCAGGAGGTGTCGCGGACCATGGTATCGAAATGCGCCTTTGACCAGTCGCGGGCTTCCTCTTTGCCCGGCTCGACGACCAGCATCGGGCCCGGGTCTTGATCGATGAAATATCCGACCGGGTTATCGATCGCGGTCTGGGTTCCCCCCGTCCTTACCGACTTCATGAGCGTCACTTCCTCCACCAGGGGATCGGTGATGACGTCCATGATCTCCCTTTGGAATTCCGCCTTGCTTGTCTGCCACTGACCGCTTTCGGCGCTTACCTCGGCGCTGAGCTTTCGGTTGCGGTCTGCCCATTCGCTCACTTTTAACTTTGGCGGCGCCCGGTATATCCCGAAGGAGAGCACGATCGCCTCCTGAAGCTTTGCCAATGCTGAAGAGTCGGACCGGAATTGAAGCGAGCTCATCTAAAACCCTCCGCATGTAATCATCCAGGTAGGCCTCGAGCGTAGGATCGCCGCGCTCTCTGGCGGCATGCTTCGATATTCCGAGGATTGTCGAACGGGTTGACACGATAACCGGGTCAATGATTTTGGGCAGATCTTCGACAACGATAACTTCAGAGCGTTCTTTTGCCAGTGTGATCTCAAGAAGATCCGCCTGATACTTCGCTTTACGCTCCTCGCTATGCTGGAGTGTTCCGGCGCCACCGCGCTCCTCCCTTTCTTTGACGTACTGCTCGTTCTTGTAAGCGATATACCACTTGAGGCAGGCGACGAGATCATACCGCCCTCGATCGAGCTTCGGTAATTGCTTCTCCTTCGTCAGCTGATTGATCCAACGTTTCGTGACATCGAATCCGATCGATGTGAATTCTTTCGCGAGCTCCTCGAGAGAGATCCTTATGAGGCGAGTTCGCTTTGCCATATCGTATGAGGCTCATAGATGAATGTAATTGCAACTTTTATTTGTAATGGAATAGAAGTGCATCAAATTTCGTTTGAAAACTGCAGGAATTCCGCATCGCAAACGCACCCGCGTAGGAAAGTCGGGGAAGGACCCGCGTCACAATATAGCGAATCGGTTTACTCATGATGGTCATTGATCACATCACTCATGCTCACGCAACGATAGGATGTGACATACAGTTCCATCGCTATATGGTGGCAGTTGGTTCATCACTCCACTCCACCCCATCGAGCAGGAGGCCTGCTTCCTTCTTGCCAACCCTCTTGCCTTCGGCATTGTATTCTCCCCACTGCTTGAAGAAGAACGGTACACCATACCGCTTACATTGGTCCCTGAGATCGCATGCCCACTCTGGATTCATCGGCCTTGCATTATGTCCTGATTCACCGCCGACAACGACCCAGTTGAGCACATACCTCATGCAACGGGTTAGATGTTCCCTTACGCCCTGGGGATACATGGACTGTATACCTGGCATGAATGGCGCCTGAAGGTCTATCCTACCCAGTAGGGGCTCGAGACTCACCCACCTTCTCTCGGCCCTGATTGATGCCAATATGGGTAGTCTCTCATTGGCTGCGTTCTGATCCTCAATCGACACGCCTATCCAGATCCGTTCAGATAATGGGGATTTCTCCCACTTGAGATATGCCTTGAGATAGGCGGCCATACGTGCAGGTCGCTTGGTTAATACCTGGAACTGGTGCTGACGTGCGGCGAGCATCACCGCGAATATCCTATCGATCGCATTTGAAGGCACGCTCTCATGGAAGAGATCACTCATTGAATTGACGAATATCCGGCGCGGCCGTTTCCACCGAAGGGGCAGGTCCATGGCTTCCTTGACAAGCCTCACCTCGCCGGTCCAGTTGAGCTCATTTCCTTGCTTCTTCGTTATTCCCTTGTAACGCTCAGTCCCCATTGCTGCATTGCGATAGGCCGTCCTTATTGCATAACAATTGCGACACCCCTCACTCACCTTGGTACAACCTACAATCGGATTCCACGTCGCATCTGTCCACTCAATAGCCGAATTGTCACCCATCTTCAAACTCCTTTGGCGGCTGAGGAAATGGGGAGGATCGTGGTCTTCTCCTTCACCTGCTTCAACCTGACGTACCGCTTACCTTCTTCGTTGGTGAAATACTCATAAGGCCCAATGAAAGAGCACAGCTTATCCAGATACCTCTTTATCACCTGCTGGCTACAACCTGCATGCATAGCCCCTCCATTAATCGCATCTGCTAAGGCAATCATCCCTACCTCTTCTATAATAGACTCAAGCCAAGCCGTAAACTTGGGCTCACACAGTATATTCTTTTGCATCTCAATACTGCCTGCCCGCAACCTCATCCCATCACTCTCTATCGCGTCCTCTCCCGCCCCCTCCTTCTCTATATACTTCATCCCGGCGCTCGGTTCGGTTTTGGGCCGGTTCGGCCCGCGGGGATGCATTTTTCTATGACAAGAATGGCATAATCCGATCCAGTTCGATCCGTCGGCTGGGTTGTTTTCGTAGTTATCGTCAAGGTGATGTAGCTCGCGGGCCGGGCGTTTACCGCAGTCGATGCAGAGTAATCCGTCCCGCCTGGTGCAGAAATTCAGTGCCGCCTTCGCCTTTTTGGCGCTCATCCTGGGCATTCGTCGATACCTATATAATAGTGTACAGTTAAAGATCAGCTATTAAACTGCATACGCTCAATTTCGGTCAGCCTTCGCAGTAGCGACATTGGAACTCGTTTGAGCTTGAGCGGCATAATACCACGCCGAAAGATCTTTTTCTTAATCCAATTCGTGAATGATTTCCGATCAACAATGGAATATTCGATGTCTGCCGAAGGTATAGCCGGATGATGTGCTTGGATGTTGTGAACCTTAGTGACGACAGCAGATTGCTTCGATGTGCAATCCGTGTGGAATTTCACACGATCACCCTTCTCAAGAATGTTCATTACAGCCCTTTAAGTAATTGAGTGTCTAATTGTCTGAAAATTGCTCGCCGCGTGATTTCGCCTGGCGCTTCGGGTTCTCCTCGGGATCCGAGAAGATCTTCCCCTGGTTGCGTTCACCATTGACGTATCCCTGGGCATACTCCATGAGCTTGTCCAGCTTGGTGACGCAGGCGTTCGATAAGCAGCTGATCCGGTTGGTGTCGCCGGTATCCGGGACCGCAGGCTTGTATGGCGAATGAATATTGAACGGCGACCGGCTTTTCTTCAGCGTCTTGGTGGCCGATATCAGGGCTCCCCAGATATCCTCGTCGTGATTGAACGTCACCCCGACGATCGCGAGGCCCTTAACGAAGTCTTCCTGGAGTTCGCAGATCTCGACCAGATCCGCCTTGAGCGATTGGAGTGTGGTGTAGAATTCCGGTCGGGCCGGCTCGCAGCAATCGACAACGAACTTATTGATTTTCACCTCGTCGCCTTTGGTGAAGCGCGTTTGGTACTCGATCTTGACGCGGTCCTCTTTGACGTGGATCTTTGTTATCTGCATTCGTTCTCCTTATGCGGCCGCGGCCTCTTCCTTCTTCAGTTCGTAACGCGCGGTGTAGATGTGCGCGATCGTGATCTTCCCAGCCATCTCCTTGAGGATCTCATCGTTCGACCGACCCTTCGCGATGAGAACACGCAAGGCATTCTTATGCTCGGGCAAAATGCGATTCCTGATTTTCTCGACATGCTTCGCAGGCTTCTCTTTCTTCACCTTCCCCGCCTTCTTAACCTTTGGCACGGAAACTGCTGGGGGGGGGATTTCTGCCTTATCGTAGAGAGCCAGCACCCCATTGATGGTATCGAGCTCGTTTTGCAGTTTGGCGGCGTGCTCTTTCAGTGGTTTCAGCCATTCATGGTTCGGCATTTATCCGTCCTTCCTTATAGTTGTGGTGGTGACTCCGTTTTGTTTGCAGTAATCGACCCATGTCCATAATTCCCAAAAAGTGTCGGCAAGTTCGCAATTATTCTCCGGATGCCACACCCAAACCGTCCGACGACTATCAGTTGCTTCGGCAGTCTTTCCGCAGTGAGGGCAATTGAGTGATCCAGAGGTAACTGTGTAGCTCACGCGGCCGCTTTTTTCTTATTGCCCTTCTTGGCATCAAACTCCGACCGCGCCTGGATAATCGAGGCGGCATGCCTGACCTTCGGTAGCTCGGAAAGCAGGAAGTTCATACATGATGCCTTATGAACGGTCATGAGCGGATCGTCAATCCATTCTCGATAACAGCCCAGGGCGATTGTCAGCTTGAATAATTGTGCGCCTGTGCATTTCTTCAGTAGAGCAATCCGTTGATCGAAGCTCATCGACCGGTTGAACTTGGCCGCAATGCCGGCGAGCTCGCACGCCTTGTTCAGTGCCGTCTTTGACTTATCGCCAAAGTCTGAGAATGGACTGAGTTCAAGAAGAGAGGCAACCGCCGGGATCAGGATTACCGGGATATCGCCTGTCGATTGTGTGACGAGCTTCTGCGTAGTTATCTCCCGGGCCCGGGCCTCGATGCGGTTATTCAATATCTCAGCTTTTCGCCGGTCGCGAATCTTCCTACTGGCCGCCGACCGCGCAGGCGATTCGGGTAGCGCCTTGGAAACGCTCGTGGATTTGGTAAGCTTGATGTGAAACTTCTGGCCGATGTGATCCCCCTCGACGACGATAGCGAGCGGAGCCTTTTTATCGTTCGTTTTCTCGTAACCATCCCGGCCGAGGATCTTGCCGGAGGAGCCCCATTCATCTCGTACCTGGATGAGCGGTGAATCGGTCTTAGAGGAGAGGTCCAACTCCTGCTTGCAGTAGGCATTGACCTTCGTTTCGAAGCAGCCGCGGTCCGAGCATCGCGCCTTCTTGTCGAGATCTTCGAAGAGGCTTGTTGCCAATCCCGTATTTTTTGGGCAACGATTGCATGGCCCGGCCGCCGGAAGGAGGTCACCGTCATCGAGCTTGAAAGGCGCCGAGGATAATATCAATAGGACGTTCCGCTTTATGGACTCCTTCAATTCTTTCAACGGCGGTACATGATCGCCCCAGAAGTCATCCTCGATGATCTCTTCCTGGTCTTTGACCGATAGCCGGCAGAGCTCCAGCGCGTGGGCAAGCGGCAGGGTTGACTGCTCCAGCATCTTCTTTGCCTCCGGGCAGAGATCGGTGAGTTTCATCCTGGTCGCGATGTAATTGGCGCTCTTGCCGGTCCGGTTGGCGATCTGTTCGATGCTCAGGGCTGACACTCCAGAAGCAAGGGCGTGAAGTGAGTTCGCCTCATCCAGGGGGAGGAGATTCTTATGCTGAAGGTGGGATATCAGCTGCGCGTCCCTTACTTCGCCGTCGGAGAGGATGCGCACAAGGCAAGGGACATCCTGAAGTCCCAGCTTCTTCGCCGCCCGGTACCGGCGCTCGCCGTCGACGATCTCGTAGGCGCCGTTGGCGGCCCCTTTACGGACGGTCAGCGGGAAAATAATCCCCTTCTCTTTGACCAGCTGGGCAAGCTCGGCCTCGTCGGCCTCCGGGAAGGCCTTGCGTGGATTGGTTGGTGAAGGCTTGAGCAGCTTAAGATCGATTAATACCACCTCTTCCTTTTCCATTGCGCGCTCCTTTATTATTTGAACAGTAGATATGCAACCCATAGAAAGAACGTTAACAGTTCCAGTAGCCCGAACACATCCCACCCGCGGCTATTCGTACTGATACGAGGATAATCCCCCCAGGACAACCAACAGAGTCGAACGACAACTCCGAGACCGAATATAAATAGAAGCGTCCAGAGGAGTGATGTCATACGCCGGTCTTCTCCTCAAATTGAAGATTCTTCCCGTCAACGAGATCCGCGGAGAACGAGCGATTTGTCCGACCCGAGAATGCATCGGCGATACGCCTCTTCGCCCTCCTGAAAGCGCCCACGACCGTCACGCTCTCGATGCGTTTCATGTGGTCGTAGTTGAGATCATCCGAGAGCCGGCGGTGGTTCTCCATCGACTGAAGCTTGCGGACCAGGTCCTCGTGATGTTTGTCGATCCCTTGTCCTATGAGGGCGACGAAGTCCTGCATCTTCATCAGGAGCCGGACGGTTTCGGTGTATCCGTAGCTTCCGCAGCTGCATAGCATGACCGTAATCGATTTGTCCTCGTTATGGCGGAGGCAGAAGAAGCCGCGGCCGTTGCATCCCTGACGCCGGCAGGCCGGGTCGCCGACGATCTGCATCAGGAGATCCTCGAGGGTGTCAACCTTGTAGACGGGCTTATCAGATCTGTGGAGTTCCGCTGAAGGTGCGGGATTGCTCATGTGATTCCTTTCCGAATAGGTTTGTGTATCTCGATGACCGGGCCCATGCTTCGAGTACCCGGGCGCCGCGTTCGATTGCTTGGAAACTCTCGGGGTTCGCGTCTTTGGCCAGCATCTTGATGGAGTAGAGCATATGGACGACCTGGTGTGGCACCTTCGCATAGCCGAAGAGGGCGAGCGCGAAACGTAAGGGGTTCACCACGTCAAATGACCTTGATGTCGATATGTGGGTACTTTTCTTTCATGAGTTTGTGCTTCATTCTCCAGGTCGGGGTTTCGAAGCCTTTGATCTCTATATGCTCTATATGCCGATCGGCGTAAGTAACACGGAAGTCGAGTCGGTATGTGATCTTATTAGGCGGCTCGGAAAGTATGAAAACAACCTGCCGATCGACCCGTTTGACGCGGTCGGATGGACTACTTGCAGAACGGAGCATGTCGAGTATCTGAGCATAATCAGCTTCCTTTTTCGAATCGTAGAGGATTCCTTTGTAGAGCGTCTTTTTCGCATTGAATTTATTTCTCTTCGGCGCCTTCCACTTCACACTTGCACCGCGCCGAACTTTTCCTTGAGCTCCTGGACGACCGGGTGATTATCGAGTTCTCCGTTAGCAATCGGTGGTTTGTCCGGGGCGTTGTCGGTGGCCGGCGGATCTGTGAGAGATAGCTGCTCGTTCTTGTCATAATATTCGTCGGGTCCGTAAGCCGCCTCGCTTTGATTCTTTATCCGCGCCAGGAGAGCGCGCTTCGTGGTTTGCCATTCGGCGCGAAAAGTACAAAGGAAGTATCCCTCTCCAGTAGAACCGATCGGATACTTTAATTTCGCTCTAAGATAATGGACCCATTCACGCACTTCGACGGTGCTAACTTCTTGCTTGAGGACAACTGAGGCTCGGCGTGCGATTTCTGAACCAGATATCGGCTTTGTGGGCGTTATCTCGTTTGACTTTCGACCAGTGTAGAGCGTCGCATAAAGCCGCTTTGCGTTCTTGGCCGTGTCGAAATTCGATTTTCCGGAATGGTCGGTCACGAGATCTCTTCCAGGAGGTAGTCGTCGCCTTCTATTTTCAGGAGCGACATAGCCTTCAGCTTCTGCGTGTATATGCGAACCGTTTCACGGCCGAGCTTTGACAGCAACATCAGTTGTTTTTTCGTGGCCCGATGGTCCGGCTTCTCCAGGAGGATCTTGATAATGACCTTCTCGCTTCCGAGTTTATCGAGCCAGCCTTGCCATACACCGGCGTCGATGTGGGATTCACCGTTGACCTTCACTTCGGCGAAGAGCTTCGAGAGCGTTTCAAACTCGGGCCGCAGGTGGTCCTGAACGATCTTCAGGCGACGTTCGGCGTCGAAGCGCGCGGATCGTTCCTTGGAGAGATCCTCCCGGAGTTGGGCGATCGTCACCTGGAGCTCGGCAGTCCGGTCGACCTGAGCGGGAGCGGCCGCGGCTGGCGCCGGCGGGGCGGCTGCCGGCTTGATCTTCCCTTTTGCTTTCTGCTCGATCGGCTGCTCGGCCGGGTGTTCTTCGATGTAGCTCTTCAAACGGCCGACGAATCCTGTGACGTCGGTTGCAATGCCTTTGGTGAGTCGTTTCGGATCCCGGCGGTTGGGGTGGACCGTCGTCTTCTCGTCGATTTTGGTGCGGATGGGGATGTGACTGCGGAGCGAACAGATCCACGCTTCTCCCGAAGGGAGCGCGGGGATCGTCTTCATCATCTGCTCGATTTGGGAGGGCTCGATCCGGCTGACCTTGAACCAGTCTTCCAGGGAGCGAAGGGAGTTCTTCCCGCTCTGGCAATGGACGATGAGGCGTTCGCAGATCTCCAGGATGGATTTATTGACATCCTCCGCCCTCTGGTTAATGAGCGTATAGCCGAGACTCCGGTTGCCACCCATACGCGCCAGGCTCTCGATGACGCCATAGACCTCAGCAACCTCTGAATGAACCTTCTGGGGTATGAACTCGGCGGCTTCCTCGATGAAGATATGCCTTACCCGGGAGTTTTCCATCAGAAGGGTGAGGACCGCGATCTTCACGATACGGCGCCAGTGGGATTTGTTCAGTATCGAATAGAGGTCCAACACGAGCGGGATATCTTCGTTCATGGCCGCGCGTACGATCGCCTCGACGTTCGATTCTGACAGTGGGATGTCCCCGTCGGTGCCGGCGACCACGACCGGATAGCCCTTGCCGTTTTTGCCGACGCGAAGGTACTTCCAGACGCCGATCGGATCGAAGGCCACGAAGGGGATCCCGCAGTCGAGCAGCTGCTCGGCGATCTTCGTACCGGTGTAGGTCTTGCCGCTATCTCTGATGCCCAGGACGGCGTTGCCGTTGACAGCGTACTCGACAGCGTCGATGGAGAGATCAGGCGATAATTGAATTCTGGATTGCATGCTTATGGCCTCGGGATCTTCACGTTGAGGGCCGGCTTGACAGCCGTGGAGTGCCGGCGAGATCGCGGATCCTCTTCCCCGAGCCTTTTGCCGTGTGCCAGGTAGCAGCGCGTCGATGAGTCGTCGTAGCCATGCCAGTACTCCTGCTGCAGCCGGGCGGTCCAGGCTTGGTCAGCGGCCATGTAGACGACATAGACCAATGCACCGACGAGAAGTACGTCTATAATGACGCCGAGTAGTTTTTTCATAATTGAGCCGCGTCGAGTTCTGCAATCTTCGTATTGATATGCCTGAGCATCGACCAGGCATGTTCGTCTTTGGCGAGCTGAGCCAGCGTTCCCAGTTCGCGGATGCACTCGGAACGGACTATTTTCAATACCTTGAATGTGCCGACAGAAAATGGGTCGCCGTCTTCTTTGTCGCTCACCTTCACCAACTCCGCTCTGACTCTCTCCTCCATCGTCTCTGGGCTACTCATCCCTTCCCCTCCTTATCAAGAATCCCTAAGAAATCGAGAATGTCGCGGAGGCATGCATCATTGAACAGGCAATGTTCCCGTGAACTGAAGACATATTGCTTCCATGATTTGTACCAGGATAGGATTGCCAGCTGGGCCCCACTGCGATTGTTGTAAACTCGATAGACCGGATGTCCGTCGAATTGCTCTTGCTCGCTGCACCGAACATTGATGAACTTGTACTTCTTCTCCATCATCCTTCCTTTTGAGATGGTGCCATCAGGTGTGCGACGATCGCGATAATGCCCCCAGCAGCCAGGAACGATATCACGCAGGCGAGAGATACCCATTCCCACCAGCTGAACTCATGTGAAGACAGTAGCCAGCATGTGAGACCGACGATGAGCGCGGCCCACACTGAAGCAATCATCCAGCGACGACGAATCCTGGTCATTTCACCTGCCGGAGTTTGGGTGAGGAATCGATTTGCTTCTTGCGGCGTTCGCGGAAGTTGATGAGATCGATCTTCGCGTAGGTGTAACGCTTACCGATCCGGGTCGATGGCAAGGCGCCGATCTTTGTCTGGGTGCGGACCGTCTGGGGATGAACCCTGAGAAACTCGGCCGCCTCTTCCACCGTGAAAGAGCGGTCCGGATCGAGCGTGACGACCGCCTCGTGAAGCCGGCGGATGTCATCCCGCAAGGAGCCAAGTTCGCTTCGCAGCACCTCCTGGTAGATGCTCATGACTTTACGGTTCCCCCGAGGACGATCTTCATGGAGTGGACATTCGTGAGGGAGTTCAATTCTTCTTTTGCCCTTGTGGCAGCATCGATGATCGCATCGATCCGCGCGCGGCATTTCTTGTACCCGCCGGGGCCGGAGGTTTTAAACTCCTCGACGACACGGCCCAGATGCTTGACGATCTCCAGCATCTCGTCATCCAGGTGGCCGTCGAGCTCCGCATGCTTCACCCGCTTGATGAGGTCGTAACCCATACGGTCCGCCTGAAATTCCAGGATGGCGATCGCGAGCGGTTTGAGCTGAGGGCGTTGCGCGAGGACCGGGGTGAGTGAGGCGGGGAAATCGGATTCACCGTCGAAGGAGAACCACCGGGAGATCGTCGACTGATCGACGCCCAATTCGTCGGCGAGTTGCTTCTGCACCAGACGGTACTCGTGCATAATTACATTTACAGCGCTTCGGAAGTCCTCCCGTTCCCGGGTGACTTCAACTTTCGTTGAGTGCATGAGATCCTCTTTTTTTATGCTCGGAAGAACATCCGAGGAATGCTACCTTTAGGCAGCAGCTGTTTTCTGCGCCTCATCCGGCTCGAATAACGATGCTGGTGAAACATTGAGCGCTTCAGCGATGCGAAATATAACGGAGGAGTTCACATCGACCTCGCCCTGTTCAATGCGTGAGATCGCCGCCTGCGTCATCCCGATCTTTTCAGCGAGTACCTTCTGAGAGATATCCTTCTCGCGTCTGATGCGCCTGATCTTTCCGCCAACGTTCGGCCTATTTTGTTCCATCGTTGTGTCCATAACTGACGGGGGTAATATATACGATAAACGTATAGATGTCAACTCAAAAAAGCCTTGATTATAATTCAGATTCATTATTTATACATGAATTATCTGAGAATTCAGCATGATTTCACAATATATACCTTTTTTGTATAGAATATATCAATCGGAGGATAACATGGAAGGCTTGTTAATGCTACATTTACATGGCATGGCAATAGGGGACAACATCCGGAGGATGCGTCGAGAGCGAGAGTTCTCTCAGGAATATGTCGCCGAAAAATTAGGCTTGACGCAGGCGCAGATATCACGTATCGAGAACAATGAATCGGATCCCGATTCAGAACTCATTTCCAAATTTGCGGAGGTCCTCGGAGTAAGCCCGGGGATATTATTCGAACAGCCAGCGGTGAGACCCAAAGAGGGTAAGCAGCGCCTCGATATCAGCGGCGGTCTGCGACCTGTCTACGGATCTGTACCAGCCGGCAGCGGATCGGTAAGGGAGGAACCATCAATGTATGAGGACGCACCGCCTGGTGTTCAAGATGGCGGCAAAGGATATTGGCTCCGAGTGAAGGGCGACTCGATGCACCCGGCGCTTCGGGATGGACAACTGGTTTTCGTCAATCCGGAACGCGAGGTACACGACAATGATTTCGTCGTCGTCGTCTGGAATGATCATACCGACGGCGCGATCAAGCAGGTGCATTTCACGACGAAGGAAGTTATATTGTCCTCAATCAATCAGATCCATCCACCGATCGTTGTTCCTCGGGAGAAGATCTCGCTCATCGCCAGGATCTGCTATGTGAAACTATAGTTTGGGGATGCCAATGACACGCTTACTTACCTTCATACTTTTCTGTTCCAGTCTCGCGATTGCCGATGATATTAAGTTTCGAGATGGATCCTTCCTTAAAAACGTTCAGGTCACAGATACGACTGATGGAAAGATCACAGTAAAATACCTGGCCACGACGAGGCATTTTCCTCTCAGCACGATCGATGCCATCACAAAAGCTGACTACGATTATACTCAGCCAAGCCCCTATTACACTTCTGAACAATTCATGAACGATCCACTGGCTCAGGTTCATCCGGCGCCAACGGGAATCACCGGCGCGGTGATTGTAACGCGGCCGAATCTCAAGCTTCTGCCTTTGTCTCTTCTGGCAGTCGGGCTTTCATGGGATTATTTTGCTCAGGCATCGGACCTCGGAGATCTCATCGACGCAACATCGAAATTCGGGGGAGATACTTCTGAGCTTGAATCGGCGCATACCCGGAAAACTATTCTTGGAGTGACCTTCCTCGCAGCGGGCATCGTCAATGCCTACATCAGCCTCCAATCGGTCGAGATCAAAGCCTCCCCGAACTCAATTGCGATCGCATACAAGTTCTAATGGGGAAGCTCCGCCGCAATAGGCTCGGGATCTACTTCTTCGACAGCTACGTTGATTCCTACGACTATAATGTGAAGGGGAGAAAGCGGAAGCGGATCTCACTCGGGACGCGGGACGTGAAGGTGGCCCGGGCAAAATGCGCCGAGCTTCGAATCGAGCTGGAGGACTACAAGGATATCCAATCGCGATCGATGGAGGACTTTAAACGAGACTACGTCAAATGGGCGGAGCTCCGGCGGGCGCCTACCACTGTCAAAAATTACGTGATCGTTCTCAAGAAGATATCAGAACTCATACCGGTGAAGTCCATCACACAGATCGAGCGACGACATGCCGAATCATTCGTCATCACCCTTGCGCAAAACATGACGGCACGTGGGGTGAACTTCTACCTGCGGACCGCCAAAGCGGTCTTCAACGACGCCCTGGAATGGAATCTCATCTATGAGAACCCCTTCGCAAAAATACAGATGCTCAAGGAGAAGACGATCAAACCGAGGATCCTATCCCCACACGAGATCTCACTCTTCTTCAGTAAGGCGGCAGAACTCTACCCGAAGCTTGTCGAGGTGTTTCAATTTTACCTCTTGACCGGCCTTCGCCGATCGGAGGCGATCGGGCTGCGGATGGAGGATGTGAACTTTGAAACGAGCTCGATTCTGGTTCACGGCAAGGGTGATAAATACCGGGTCGTGCCTCTCATGCCGATCGCTCGGGATATCCTCCTTCGTCGCAAGGACGCGCCCAGGCCGTTCGAATGGGCCGGATCCACCCTGACACACGCCTTCAACGACATCCGGAAGAGCGCGGGCATCAAGAATGTGAAGCTCCATGACCTACGGAAGACCTTTGCAACGATGCTCATGGACTATGGGATATCGTCTCTGGCGATCACGAACTGGCTCGGGCACGAGGATGACCAAGTCACGCGGAGGCATTACCTGGGTTACAACGACGCAGCAACGATGGAGAAGATGAAGGAGCTCGAAAAGGGGATCCTTCTAAGCCTACCTGAAGGGACCTTTGGTAGTTAAGAACTGAGGAGCCGAAGCAGTCCCTTCCTGCCCAAGCAGCTTTGTTTTGTTCCGAGGATCGCGGCGAGCACGCCAGGCTTCAGTGATTCGGATTTTGTGGGAATTACGATAACGCGAGTTCTATCGGGGAATTTCTTTTGCAGCACCTGCCCATGCGTTGAATGTCGTATCTCCACCCAGCCATCTTTTTTGACAAGCAGGTCGATTAGTTCGTTGCCGGAGATAGCTGGGAGGGACTCGCCCATTAACAGGCGGGGGCGAGGGAGGTCACGTATGGCTGGGAGAATATGGCTGGATCGGTCGGAGCGTCAATAGTCTCCTCCTCGTGCGAATGGTTATGGAGAATGGTGATGCCATTTTCTCTAAAAAACCGCTCGCGCTCTCCGACCTCTTCCAAGCCGTTGAGATGAAGCTGCAACAAATCGATCAGCTCCCTCTGCACTTGTTCAAGTGAATCTGCCTGAGTCGCAGTGCCAAGTTCCTTGCATACTCCGACCCACACACCGTCTGTCTCCTTATGAAAAAGAAGCGTAAGTTTGATGACTGTCCTCACTGAAAGCCCTCAGTTGATGGTTGATTTATAGTTACTGGATAGTAACCGTGCGCCCTGTATATAATGTAACATCTGGCGATAGGCCAAATGTGCCGTGTCTCACGGGTGAAAAAAACACATATTGAGCGCGGAGAAGGGGGGTAAAATTAACATACTGCCCTATGCTAATTTTGGTTATCGATACTCACTTGAAATAATAAGCATTCTTGGTGCCAATGTCAACAATCCTTGCGACCGGGCGCACCAATAAAGACATCGCTCTGATGCATCATAGGCACACATTGGGCACACTGGTTTCAAAAAGTGGCGATTTTCGTGACCCCGGCGCGAATCGAACGCGCAACCTACAGCTTAGAAGAATGGCCAGAGCGTTTTAGATTCCCAATGTTTTCGAATTTCTATCCGTTTGCGTGAGTCTCAATGCGTCTGAGTGAGCCTCAGCGCTCTTTTGGGCACACCGTTGGGCACACAAAAAAGGTGGCTGTTGGTCAGCAGCCACCACAAGAGAATCGGGGAATTGGAGCGGGGTCGGGTCGGTGGGGTTACAGTCTGAAAATCTCGTAGCTGATCTGGTAGTACGGCGTCTGATTGACAAAGAGGAGTACTCCGGCGCCGATACGGTCCAGGTTCACGCGGGCCCCAAGCGCGGCCTCTTCCTTCCAGCCGGCCCACAATGACAGCTGCGTCGGGTCGAGATCGAATAACCGGTAGCCGGCCGTCCAGAGTGGCTTCTCTCCGGCAAGGAACATGGCGCCGGCCGATATCTTCCCCAGCTGGAGCTCGCCACCCAGGCCTGCGATCTGTTGATACCCGCCGGTGAACCGGAAGGCGAAGCCCCCGAGATCGAACACGCCATTGTCACGCGATCGCGTCGTCACTTCGGAGGGAATCACGAATGGATCCACCCCGGCGTAGATCAGCTGGAAGGTATTGAACGGTTCTCCGTAAAACATAGCCGAGACGCGCATCTTCGTCTTCGCGCTCGAGTGGACTGTATCGCCCTCATGGACCAATCCCACGTTGACAGCGACCTCGGTAGAATCATCCATCAGATACGTTACTACTTTCTCTGAATCGAGCACTATCCTTCGATACGGCGACCCGGTATCGCCAGGGTAACCCGTTTCCCACTTCGGCGTCAGAAGCCGCGTCAATTGATCATAGAGCTTTCGGTTTTCCTTCTTGAGCCGGGCGAGCTCCACGGTATCGACCTTGGCGGGGATGATGTGATCCTTCACCGGCTCGATGGCGACCGCCGCGGGCGCGGTCGTGACGGTTTCAGTAACCGAAAGACGTCCCAGGAAGAACGCGCCGGCTAAGGCAGCGGCACAGGCTAAGAGGGTAAACGTTGTCTTATTCATACGAACTCCTTTGAGAGTTGTTCCCTGAAGAGAAGGACCTCATCGGGGTAATGAGGATTGCCGCCGCCATTCCAGAAGAGAAGGGCCTTGTGCATGTCACCCTTGGCGATGCCAAGTTTATAGATCAGATGCTTCACGCCCCACTCGATATGCCACTCCGGGGTCTGGGCATACTCATCGATCCCCTTGCAGATCGTCAGCTGAGACTTCGGATCCTTCAGCGGATCGGCCAGCGGATACTTCGCGTTGTACCAGCCGATGAAATACTGGAAAAAGCCTCGCTCCAGGAGCGCTTCACCCATCATCTGGGTCAGGCCGTAGCTTGTGGAAAGAAGTACCGAGGCGCTTGTCGGGAGATCCTTTCGGTGCTTCATATAGCGCTCCTGGAAACCGTCTTCCATGCGCAGTGCGGTCGGATCGAAGCTACTCTCCCTTTGCACGATCGCGAGTGCGACCAGGGAATCGATGCCGGCCGGTGAGGCGTACTTTTGGCAGAGGGCGTAGATGAGTTTCTTATCCATGTGATTCCTAAAATTAAGGGCGGACCATCATTCGAGGAGGCGTCGAAGGATTGGACCGGAGCGTTGGATCCGCGGCCCGCCCGGGTTCTCGCGTGGTAGCGTATTATTTACTTCGTGCCGACATCTTCACTGGACTTGTCGTTGTCGCGCGCGCAGATGAGGCCGATGCCGCCCAGGATACCTCCGAGCGACGTGGTTGCAACGGCTTCGTTGAACGTACCGTTCTTGATCGAGAAGTAGATCCCGACGATGCCGCCGACGACCATGGTAATGCCGGCAGAGGTTGTTTTCCATGAACCTTTGAACATGATGCTTCTCCTTCGATTGTGATTATTGTGATTCGACCAGCTGAAACAATTCGGGATGCGCTTTGACGACTCCATAGAGATCCTGCGGGCTTACCAGATCCGGATCGAAATTAAGGATGGGGGAAAGTGATATCTCAGTGAGATAGTCATACTGCACCTCACTACAGATGATTCCTTGTCGTACCCAGTCCGGGAGATGGATCATCGGAATGCGAAGCTTCTCATAGACCCACTTGATGACGAAACACGGCAGCTGCAGGAAGCCGTACCGTGTCCCGGCCCATTCGTGGTATCCCTTCAAGAGCGCGCGATCGGTCACTTCATCGGACCGGACGATCCCCTGCGGCTGATAGATCTCATAAGCGCAATTGACGTCACCTCTGTATCTCGCCAGCGGCACGGTACACACTGCCATCTGGGCCTCCATGACCATCTCCTCGCCCTCGACCGGGAAGGTGACAATGAACCCATGCGACCATTTCGAGGCGGTAAAGAACATGATGAGCTTCTGCAGCCAGGAGGCGTTCGCCTTCGGACCTGAGAAGCCGATGCAACCTTTCAAGGAATCATTCATTTTTAGGTGCCCTCCATTAGCCGGTCTTCCAGGCGTTGCACGTCCTGCCGGTGTTCTGCCCGGGGGAGATAATCGCGGGCCATCTCGACGCGCAGATTCGCGATGTTCTCATTTACATGTCGCGAGCTATCGTAGACGGTCGCTATGATTGAATCTTTCATGGCCAGGATGCTCGTGTTCAGGTGCGTAAGCTTTTGGTCGAGCTCGGTTTTCTGGGCGCCGATCTTTGCTTCGAGCAGCGTGACGCGAGTATTCGTCTCGGCGTCTCTCTCATCGCTTTGCTTGATCGAACGCCGGAAGAACCACCACAGCATGATTGCCAGGGCCGTAATGGCTGTCGTGATGATCCACCATGTGGGGTCATTCATGGACGCCTTTACTGAAGTAGATCATCCCGGTGAAGCTCGCGCCGATGCCGGCCCACAAGAATACCCGGATGAAGTCGGTGAGATATTGGGGGTCGATCCCCCAGTGATACAGGAGGTAGTTGCCGGCGCCCAGGAATCCTGAGAGCGAGAGGATCAGTACCAGCAGCTTGACGGATCTCGAGAAGCCGTTCTTTCTGATGGCGAAGAATACCCTCATTCCGGAGAAGGAGGCGTAGGCGCACAAGACGGAGAGGACGACGTACATTGAAGGTTCCCTGAGATTATTTGAGGTTTGGGAAGACGTGAAACTCTATGATATCGGATGGATACTCGATCCCTCCGATCACAGCAAACGCCTGGGCCTTGTAATCTCCGTTGTTGTCGAGATCTACCTGACCGGATTCGTTCTTTGTGATGTACTGCATCTTACCGTCCGATCCGTCAGTGTGGAGCTGGGCGTCGAATTGCTTCACACCGTTATTGGCGGTGATGAGAACGATTACCCTCGAGCTCGCCGCGGCAAGATTCACCAGGTTGTCGTCCTGGTCGCGTACGACGAATATCAGTGGCAAGATCTGACCCTGTCTGATTTCTCCGATTGCCATCGTTATATCCTCACATTGAATACTTTTTTGAAGCTCATATAGACATTGAAGATCGCCCTGTGGAGATACTGGACCGCCGCCTGGAGGTTGGTAACCTGCGGTGTTCCGTATGGGGTCGTGCCATATGACGATTGTCCGAACATCAGCGTGTTAACCCATTGACCATATAGCGGTAATCATACTGGACCCAATCCATCGCCTTCCTCGAATTATAGTTTTCATTCGAGAGAAAGAATGTCCAGCCATGCATCGATGTCGTCGGGACATGACTTGTGGACGTTTTCTTGAAGACCCCGTTGACGTACCAGTCGACCGTCGTGAGCTTGTAGACTGCATCCACGCGGTATGCCGTGTTTGCAGCCGCGGCGACGAGTCCAACCCTTACCTTGCTCGAGCTCGCCGTTCCGGTGCTTCCGATCGGCGCGTCGCAGGTAACCCCATAGACCGAATCGCAGACGCCGGTCTTGTTTCCGATCTCTCCCCAGATACCGGCCCTTATGCTATCCATCAGCGGTACGGGAGTCTGTATTGTCCCGTCGACGATTCCATGATGCCACGCCATCGAATCGATCGTGGAGGGCGTCGAAATGAACAAGTGGAGTATAGACTTGTTCTTGATGGTGTAGATCGACGGAGCTCCAAAGAAGACGTTTGGCGACAGCCATATTCCGCAATAGAGCCCGTTCGAATGATACTGACGCGCGGAATCTGCCGTGATCGTCAGGCCGAACATACCGTCATCATCGACAGCATGGTTCATGTAGCGCTGGCCCCAGGAGGCGACCGTGCCCGATCGACCGCCGAAGCCCTTCACGCCCCACCTATGCAAGCCTGGCTCCATTCCGGCCGCATTGCCGGCTCCGCTTGCGACCGTGGTATTGCTACCGTAACCCGCGTCCCAGTTCTCGATGTACTCATAGGAATTGTTCAGCGAATCAGTGACAAGATTCGATATGGTTATCGTCGAATCTGTCTGCGTCACTCCGATTCCGGGACCCGGGGCGATCGTCACATTACTCATAAGCGCGCTCGCTCCCTGGGCCTTGATCGATTTCACCCCTGCCGCACTTGATTGCTGGCTTGCAGCGATCGCATTACGAACGCTCGATGCGGTTGCCGGCGTATCTACCGGGGTCCCGTTGATCGTGGTGGTGTTCAAAGCTGTCACCGTCGCATTCGGCGTGCTGAGGCCGCCCTGGAAGACCTGTGGCGGGATATATGTTTTCGAAACGGTAGCCGGATCGACCGTCTGATAAGGGTGCCATGTTCCGAGGGAATCTTCATATCCAAGAATGGACCAGTTGGCCAGGAGAGAAGAATTCGGCGACGGTATGTTCGCCGGGCCTGTAATCTGGAAGGTGAGCCACGGCGCCGGATATTCATTGTGCGTGAACGGCTTGTTCGCATCCAGATAGGGAGTCATCTGGTAATGCGGCGCGACAGTGACGCTGCCGCCGGTAACTGAGACGGTGAATTTGCGCCAGCCGGTGAAGGCGCTCTTGCCGGCAGAATTCTTTGACGCGGCCCTCCAGTAATAGTTACCATTCACCAGGCTTCCGATTCCGCGCGTCAATAGGCCGCTCGATGAATCATCCATTACGAAGGTGGAGCTGTTCGTGTCGATCTTCACCTGGAAGATGTTGACCAGGATTGTGTCCACACCGTTCGTACTGATCGTGAGCGTCGTACTGGAGCTCGTAATGGTCGCATTCGCCGCGGGAGAGACAAGAGTCGGGGCCGACGGCGGATTGACTGTTATCCCGATGGTCGTGAAACCTGTGTAGGTCGAATAGGATGTCGTTCCGGCCGGCACCGTCGCATTCGCCCTCCAATAATACGTCGTCGCATTGGTCAGCGATGTGAGAAAGGGGTTCTGGCCGACGGTGACTGTCGTATCGGTCAGATCCATCTCAGAAAAGAGCGCCGAGAAATCCGTCGCCGTCGATATCTGGAAATGGTATGAGGTCGCGCCCGTCACCCTCGTCCATTTGAAGGTGAGCCCGAAGATCGCCTGGTTTGTGGCATTGGCCGATGGAGAGACATTCGTCGGCCCGGAAGGCAACGTGACGACCTGTTGACCGCCTGCCGCCTGCCCAGCAGCTTCGATGATCCAGTTTCTCTGCGAGACGTTCGCATTGGTCGGATCGCAATCCATCTGGTAATCGAAGAGCATATACCCGGAGAAGCCATTCGTTTTAATGTAGGTGATATCATCCTGGACCCTTTGAGGCGTCGGATAGGTGTAGTAAAAGGGCTGGCCGCCGGTCACGTTATTAATCGTACCTTCATAGGTCGCACTCGAGAGCGCAATACCCTTTATCACCTGGTCCTTCGCCGTTGTGTCGTACGGCTGGATCGCTCCACCGTTGAGCTGGAGGGCGTTGATGAGATTCTGATTATTGTGGGCATAGCCGTCGTTGGAGAAGGCCCCGTACCTTGATGTGCTGCCGGTCCTCAAACGTCCATAGGTCGAGACGCCCACACCGAGGATTCTCTTTTGATATCCTACGTCGGCCCATTGCTGCGGTCCGTGTTGCGAGACATTGTGAAGCTTATCACCGGCCGACATACAACCCGGCGCGTCGCCCGGAGGATAAATGAAGCCGGCGCCCCAATTACAATTCGCACCGATACAGCCATTCCATGCGTATTGATTATCGTACGTCTGCGGATTGATCTGGTCGACGTTATTGTTGCAATCGGCAACCGGGTAATTGTTCTGGTCACCGGAGGTCGGGGAGAGTGTGAATGTCATCTTGCCGCCAATGCCGGCCGAGTACTGGTCAAGGGATGCCCGCATCCTTCTTATAAGCAGCCCGATATTATTCTTACCCGGGAAATTGCCGCACCCATGTTCGATGTTGATGTCGACGCCATCGGCGCCATGGCGAAAGAGATAGGATGCGACAGCATTGGTGAATGTCTGTGTTCTGGTCGAGTCACTTCCGTCGATGACTCCATTCCCATTCGCATCAATGACAGCGATGAGCTCCGTCGCGCAAACGGCATTGACGCATATCAATACGCGCACGCCGGCCGCGTGGGCTCTGGCGATAAGGTCCTCAAAATAATGCGTCGGGTTCGACGGCCTGCCCGTTCCATAGAGCACATCGAGCGAGTCATTCAGATTGACACCACTTGTCGGTCCCCAGAAAGGTGAGATCCCCGAGCGAACATTGCCATTTGGGAAGAGGATGATATGTGATATCCCGTTGAGATAGTTCAACCGGTCCGGAGGTTCAGCCCACCACGCCGATCCAAGAGGGATCATCTGCCACACGTCATAGTATGCCGTCACCCAGAGTGTCCGCGCAGGATAGACTGTGTACGGGAGTTGAGTTGTATATACGTTCCCGTGCACGTCGACCGCTCTCACTTTCACTATGTAGTTCCCGGGCTTCTGCTTCAGTCCGGCCATACGCACGGTCGTATCCCGGTACCCGAGCGCCGGGTTGGTGCTGGGTACAACGTGTATCGAATCAATGAAGGCGCCTGTGACTGTATCTCGCTCCATCTGGATGTAGGCAATACCGGGATCCTTTTGGATGCAGGTATCGAGCTCGGTCACGCGCGCGATCCAGTAGCCGGTCATGCTCGAGTCGAGTGTGCCGGCGCTCGCGATCAAGGACGGATTCGCAGGCTTCACCGTATCGACCGTCGCGCATACTGGAGGGACAAACGTTGCCACGCCCAGGAAGAAGGCGCCAATCTGCGTCGTCGGATTTGTCGATGCCCTCACTTCAAAGCCGCAATATCCGGAACTCGGCAGCGTCGTTCTCGCCGTTTGGGTTGTGTAGAGCGTCGTGCCACTCGCGCTTGAGCGGTACACCTTCATCGTCTGGCCGCTAATCTTGACATAGATTGTGTCACTCGAGAGCCCATCGGGGACGATCGTTGCATTTCCCTGACCCGGTCCGTAGGGCGCGTTTCGTACGCCGTTGGTGATATCGTTGAAGCGCACCGAGAACTGATTGTGGTCCCAGGATCCAAACTCTACGATCGTCGCATTGAAGCCGCTCGTATGTTGATTCGCCAGAAGATAGAATACGATATCAGTCGCCTGGGCCGCCTGGTAGGCGGGCGTCGTAGACTTGACGGGCACCGTCACGCCGATAATGAGCTCATCGGTTCCATTGTTGGAGACGGCATTTTTCCAGAAGACGCCGCCATAATGATTTACACCAGCACCATTCGATGCCGTCACAACACCATTGGAGGCGGTGAGTGTCGAGTCGGCCGGGGAGTTTGACGGGATCTTCCCGAAGCTCAACACGCCGGAGATATTGGTGCCGTTCGCGTCATTGAAATCGGAGATGAGGACCTGGGGCAATTGCGCAAATGCGCAAAGCGTTGAGAGAATTGTGAGGAATAGAATTGTGCGAAGTCTCTTCATGGGATTATCCTGTATTCATATGTTACTTTCACCGGCACCGAATGTGTTTGGCCCAGTCTGATTTCAAGTGTGTCGTTGTAGCAGGGTGCGTTCAGCGACGAGCTGACGATAATCGCGAGCTTCTCGGAATATCCCGCCTTCGCCCAGCTCGTTGAGAGCAGGCCGGGTATATAGATCTTCTTCGATTCCAATCCTGCCGGTATGCTCGTCGTGTCATATTTCGTAGCGGTCGATTTGGCGAACGTAGCAAGAGGTGCTTCGAAGTTCGGGGCGGCATCTCTGGACTGGATAGTGCTATCGAGTATCCCCCCTGACGTCATGCTATTAGTTCTATATGTCGGATTGGGGAAGGTACCGGTGAGATCTCCGCCGGCCGGGCCGGCCAGATTCGCAGCGAACGCGTAGTTCGCAGTATCGGAATGACCGATCCTCGCATTGCGGTTGAATTTATTGCTTGTGATACTCGAATCAGTCATCCTGGATCCGGGGACTGAGAGACTCTTAAGGTCGGTGCTATCGAGTGAGGCCGGAGTTATATTCGCTGTAGCCGTCGGACCGGTCCCGTTGTTGATGGTAAGTTTGTTGTCCGTGTTTTGGATTGCCTGGATGCCCGTGCCACCTCCACCCACTCCCGCATTGATGGTGATCGTGCCTCCTGAGTAAGTGACGACGGCGCCGCCGGCGCCGACGATCGTCCAATACTGAAAGGCGTTCGCAGCGGAGTTCATGCCGACCAACTGGTTCGCCGTTCCGGCTCCGGAGAGGCCGGTCAATGAAACGATGCCGGTGACCGAATTGATGGTGACCGGGAAGGCGCCCGTGAGCGAATTTCTCGCGCGAGCATCGGTATAGAAGAGCTTCGTTCCTTCGATGAGATAGGTCGAGCTTAAGGGGTGGAAGCCCGGCCTGCCGCTCGAGGGCCATTGATAGACATCGCCGGTGCTCTGCGCCATCAGCGTCTGAGAGAGCGCCAGACATGTCATTACGAGAAGGATCCGTTTCATTGTGGGTGTACTCCTTACGGAAAAATTGTGATGATGATATTACGATCGGCCGTCTCTTCAGCAGTCGATTCAACGATGATATGCCCATCGTCGCCCTGCTCTTTGATTGACAGCGCACCGATCGGCGTAAGCGCGTTCACCCCCCAATTCGCGATCACCTTGGAGGTCGACGTGAGTCCCGCTACTCCATTCACCTGGGCAGTGGATGTCGCCACGGAGAGGACCGCCCGGATGACTACCGGAAAGGCCGATCGGATCTGATCGATCGTGTTTTTCGTCGGGACGAGAGCCATGCGGTAGGTCTTGTTCGACAGATTATGATTTGAAGCTACGGTGCCTTCTTGGGCTCTCAAGATGTTGGTTAGAACGTCACCGACCCACGACGGCACTCGGATGACTTCATAGTTTGGATCATCGATCGGGTCGGAGTAGTCGGTGCCGTTCCACCAGATCATATTGAACGGCCCTTCCGAAGCAGGCACGGGCAGCTTCGAGGTCTCGCCTGAGACCAGACTGATATTCACCGCGGCCGCATCGTAGCCGGCAGCGACGGTGACGCGGGCTTTATTTCGGACTGGATCTATTGTGGCCATAGTTTTCTTAGCCTGGTATCTGTGACATGAATTTGATATTCGGCAGGTCATTGATGTTGTGCCGGAACATCGCATTGGGGTCGACGTCGAAGGCGAGGTGGACGAAATAGAGAAGCCCATCGACATCGAGAAAATAGAACGGGCGATACCGACCGCTCACCACCTGGAAGAACTTCATCCAATTGGCCCTTGTGGTATCATCGATTCCGCCTTTTGCGCCGGCAAAAGAGATATCCCACGTTCGACGTCCGTCATAGTTCTGGGAGGTCCGGATCCGTCCATCCAAAGCCTTCGTCATGGCTGTCTCGGTTTCCCGATTCGTGGGCTTCGACGGGTTGTCATATGGAAAAGAGAAATCGAGCGATTGGCCTATGAATATCCGGCCGATCTGCGGTATGTGCGAAGCGCAGTTGTCGTAGAGAATCCGGTAATAGGTCCTGTTCGTAGAGGTGAAGGTCAGCACCTGGGGGAAGACGTTGGGAGCGATATCGGAATCAAAGAGATCTGTCGGTGAGGCAAAATCGGACGTGGCCGATTTCTGGACCCTCACGCGGCCGCCGGCCACTTCGATATCGTCGATGTTGTGTCCCTCGATGATCATGTAGTTCTTGTTGGCAACGCCGATCCCAACTTGGGCTGCCGCTAATTTCAGGTACTGGCCGTTGGTCGCATTCGCGCTTTTCCAGTAATAGTCGACGAACCCGGTATTGAGGTTTACGGCCGGATGAGCGGCATCGTCGCCTCCGGAAGAGGTGAAGGTGATCTGATCAAGCTCGGTGCAGTATATGGATGGATTGGGCATTTACACCAATGCCTCCACGGTGAAGGTGCCGTCTTTGGAGAGCGTGGTCGCATAGATTGGGCCTTCGTCGACGGCTTGGATCTTGGTCGTCGTGAAATTCGGCAAGATATTGTCGAAGGGCTCATACTGCCAAAGGGGGAGGATCCCCAGCGGGAATCGTTTCAGGCTCCGGTCGATCTTGAAAAACTGGTACGCATAATAGGCGATGTCTTTGACGATCGCGTCCGGGATGAAGGAATTCGATATCGTAACGGTCCGCTTGTCGCCCAGGACAGTGGTATCGAAGTTCGCTCCGTCATAAGAATGCTGCGTCACGCCGTTGGTGACAACGACGATATCGGCCTTTGGATATTGGTTGACGGTCTCGATGATATTAGAGGCATCAGAGACCGTGATCGAGAGATCATGCCCGGATGTTAAAGGAGCGCCTGTGATATCGCCGCGACGGTACACCAGCGCCTTTTTCACATGTGAGACGACCCCCATGAACAGGAAGGCGTTCAACACCTTGCGGAACATATCGGTAACGAAAGACCCAGAGAAGTCTGCCAGCGGCACGTTCAAGACCAGCTGATCGCTCCACTGATAAAGCCCGATGCCGACTTGTAACACGTCGTAATCCCCGCTTGCGATGGCAAGGAAGTAGAGCCGCGAGTTCGCATAGACCATCTGATTTTTTTGCGCCATCAGATTGTCGCCTATGGTCGTCTTCGCATTGGAGGCGAGGGAATAGAGCATGTAGCCGATGCCCTCATCGAAGGTCATATAGACGGCCGCGTCGCCGGCGGCATAATACGCGGTCCCTGAGACGGCGCTCGGATCGGCCGAGTTATAGATGGACGTGACCGAGGTCGAGGCGTCGGTATGCGACTTGATCGTCATGTAGTTCGGCCCGCCCTCGAGGAAGGCATAATAGATCCGTCCTTCGGCCGAATGATAGGCGGCCATGCGGTAGTCCTCGATGCCGGCGAGCTTCTCGCCACCGTCAGTCCAGACGCCGGAGCTATTGACGCTATATTCGCGGTAGCAATTTTGGGCGCTATTGTTTATGGCGCGGAAGCGCACCTTGCCGCCGGTCATGAAGTGCATGAAATACTGATACACGCCGGCGCCGCCGGTATAGCCCAAGGTCGCGCCTGAGACGATCGTTGAAAGAGCGAGCGAGCTGCCGTCGCAGATGCGGAACAATCCCTGGCTCGTGCCGCCGTTGCGGTCGCAATAGATGACCCCATATTTCCAGCTGGAGCCGGTGTAATTGTAATCGTAGAGCTTGACGGAGAAATGCGAGAGATTCGAGGTCGTCACATTCAGGACGATCTCCGAGGAAAGTGTGGCCCCGCCGATATCATATCTCTGCAGGGATCCGGCGCCGTAATACATCCAGAGATGATTGTTCCGGGCGTTGTACATCAGCTTCTCGGGGAAATGAGCCAGCCCCGAGACGAGAAGTGTATAGACGCCGGTCAAGAGATTGCGCTTGTAAATCTTATCGTCAATCGCGACGAAGAGATCCGTCTCGTCGGTCTCGATCGCGTCTTTGGTCGCCACGACAACGCCGTTATTGTTCGGCGGCGTGTCGATATACGATACCCTCTTGGCGCCGTCGTACGTCCTCTGCTCGAGAGTATCGAACGTCTGGCTCGTGAGCCCGATCGCATCAAAGAGCTTCGAGAGGATGAAGCGGGCATTGACATCTTTATAATAACGGTAGGGTACCGTATCACCCGCGGTGAGGACGACGATCTTCTCGGCGTAGTCGGTCGCCGGTAGGCCCGAGACGGGATTGGCATAGACCTTGACCCGCTCGGTGTCGCCGGTCGAGTTGTCGACGTTGCCCAGGGTGTTGTTCCCATTGGAGAGATTGACGAACGCGCCGTTATCGAGCTTCGCCCTGCGGGTGCCGCCGTTATACTGATAGGTGATTGTGTGGACGCCGACCTTCAGCACCTTGGTGGAGATATTCGCGTCGACGACGTACATGCCGAAGACATACGGCAGGATGAGCCCGGCATGCCCAGCGCCGTCGGCGTTCGATTTCAGCGGTTGCGCAGAGACATTCTCGGCAGCTATGCGGGTCCCCAGATCATCGACGGAGAATGCGGTGAAGCGGGCCGTGTTGGAAAGCTCTTCGTTCTCGATGGGTATATCGACGAAGCCGGTAAAGCATGGGATCACGTCGGAGGCGCCTTTCAAGATCGCCTCCACCTTGAGCTCGAGGTATTTGTAGATCGACACGGCCGGCACGTCGACCTTGATCCAAGGAACAATCTTATTCTTATCCACGCCGTTCTGGCTGGTTAACCTCACTCTGAGGTTGGTGAAATCGCTAATTCCAGATGGGACGACGAAACTCTCATCGGTAAAATCAATTAAATGAGCGGGGATCATCATCGACCCTTTCACTGTCGCGCCCTGGAGAAGTTCAACGAGTAATTCGTCGCCGAAATCCTCGTCCGAATTGCATCCATAGCGAATGGTGACAGTTGTATCGCCTGAGGGGACACTCGATGCAGGATCAGAGAGCCGAATTTCGCATGCCGAGACGGCGGCGTCACTGGCCTGAATGAATGTCGAATCATTTGGTGAAGCGCCGTCATTTACGGAGGAATAAAGAGGAGTGTCGGTACTTGATTCGTTCAGCCAGGGAATGCCAGAATTCGAGATATCGGCGTCGGGATCCAGCCTCTGGGTACCGCCTCCGCCGCCGCTCAGATTGAAGATGTTGTCGCGTAGCCAAGCGAGGTCTTTTCCGGTCAGGGTTATCCGGTCGGACACAAATTGGCCATTTTCAACCTCGATCCGAGAGCCGATATCGGGGAGATTCGCTATGTCGATCCGGTCAGTGATCTCAGTCCAGCCAGCGGTCCCGACGATCGAATCGGAGAGCAAATTGGTCTTGCGTACGTAGACATGCCAGGCGATCTTCTTATTCGCCCCGCGCGCGATCGCGTTGAATATGCCTGTGGCGGTGAACTTCATGAGAGGGTCAAGCTCCTTCGGGTATTGATGACCCACTTGTTGACGTCCCCCACTCCTGCAGCCCTCAGTCCTTCCTCCAACCCTTTTTTGATCCAATCAGCCCGCTCGATCGGGACATTGAAGTGTTGTATGATCGTGATGCTCCTGGAAGAATTGTCATTGTTCACCATGCTCTGGATCTCGCGCTCCTGGGCTTCGGTACGGACCGTCTCCCCGCCACGGACCAGGATGGGGAACTCCCGCGACATCCCCCCGGGCATGACGATACCGCCGGTGTGGAACTTCGGCGTGGGCGCGTTTTCGATGACGGCTATCTGCGCGGCGCCCAATGCGGCGACGATCGGGATCATCCAGGGGGTGGCAATGACCTTGGTGATCTCCTCGGCCGTATTGATGAGCGCTTCGATCGCGCGAGCATCTTTCTCCCCTTCGAAGGCATCAATCTTCGCCTGCCGTATTTTTTCGTCATAGGACTTTTGCAGCGTGGCTTTTTCATCTTGTAGGCGCTTCTCTTCAGAGGACCCTTTCTGCGCAGCGGCGATACGCGCATCCATCGTCGCCAGAGCCTGAGCTTCCTCGGCCTGGAGCCCATCGATCACCGCCTGGCTATTCTGAGACTGCAATTGGTTGAGAATACCGAAGCCTTTCGACGCACTCTGGAACGTAAAGTCGATCGTCTTTTGCATCTGCTGCATATCTTTTGCGACGGTGTCGAGCCCGAGGGTAAGCTTAGGGAGTGTGAAGATCTTCGGAAGCCGGTCGACATTGGGATTGGAAAAAATAGTGTTCAAGGTCTGGGTCGATGCATCACCGATGCCGAGAATGTGACGCTTGTGCTCCTCCATGAGATAGTTGGTTCGAGATAATGCTTTGTCCAGCGTCAGCTGAAGCCGAACGATTTCATCTTCCTTCTCAAACCACAACTTGGAATA
>Ga0134123_10000204_pt1 | contig 40647 bp, 31 predicted proteins | sample KB303_FD_96460 | JGI IMG/M metagenome (GOLD analysis project Ga0134123, IMG submission 96460) | Terrestrial soil microbial communities without Nitrogen fertilizer from Kellogg Biological Station, Michigan, USA - KB3-0-3 | ecosystem: Environmental > Terrestrial > Soil > Unclassified ...
CAAGGCGCTCTCGTTGATGGCTCCGATGTCCCTGAGGTGGCCGATCAAGGTAGACCCGCAGGTCGTAATCGCCCACGGCAGCGCCGGCCATGCGATGGAGCCGATCGCGAGCTTCGACGCGCATCCGATGATTTGCAGATTTCCAGAGATGATCTTTAAGCCTTTACCAGCGTCGCCGACTTGTCCCGCCGGAGCGTAGAAGGACGAGCGTTCCGCCACCGAAAGGCTGGTCATCGCCGTGTTCAGAGGCACATTCGGCACGAGCGCTTGCTGGCCAGCGGGGCCGACAATACCCACGTCAACAGTGGTCGACGTGTAATTGTCGAACACGAATACGGTGTTGCCGGAAATCGCTTTGCTGGGGCGCCCCATCGCATCAATGAACATCGTGACCGACGTTCCGTCGGCTCCCCTGTAGACGAGGCCGTTCCCCGCCGTGCCGGAGAAAGTCGCCACGGCTTCGCCATTCTTGTGAACGGCCATCATCGTCACCGTCGCCTTACCCGGGACAAAGGAGATGACCCCGTCATAGAGCGCCGCCGGGCCGGTAGACGGTGTGGACGCGGGAATGTCAGTCGTTGGACCGAGTGGCGTTCCGCCGCCGCACGAAACCGAACAGACGACGACCGCAAAAGCACACGCCATCTTTCGAAGATTCATCGAACATTTCTCCTGTCGCCATGCGCATCGCGTGGGGCATGCGCATCCGCGCTGGTAACCGGCCTGAAGAAGCCCTGACTCGTGTCGTCCCGGTCCGCGGAAATGTGAGACGAGGTCCGCCTCGCCGTGCGCCGGTGTTCGGCGCTACCCCTTCCCAAGCCCTCCCGAAGAGTCAGCGAATGATCGTCTGGCTCGTAATCGTCACGGCGTTGTCGTTGGCTCCTCTATAGTGGCCACCGCCGGTATTCTTCATGAGGTAAATCTGATACAGGGCGTTGGACGTGAAGCGCTTCGCCGTGACGTGCAGGTCGATGCGCCCTTCGATCGTGCCGGCGAGAATCGGCGCGAAGTCCATGAGAACGTCACGCGGCTCACCGGGTCCGGTTGTTGTCCCCGCCTGAACGATCCCGATCGAATAGCAACTCGACGCCTTACCGCTGCCGACTCGACGCGGGCCGTCGTACACCTCCACGGGGCAGCCATCGGTGTCGCCATCCGATTCGCCGCTGCCCATCAGTTGTATCGACATCGTGTCGGGAGTAGGCAATCCCGCCCATCCGGCCGGATTGATTCTGAACTCGATTCTGAAGGTATCCCCTTTCGAAAGGGTGAACGGAGCGACGGCCGGCGTCGGCGTTGCGGTCGGCGAAGTCGGGCTACTGCCAGCGCCCGCGCATCCGCCGGTCGTGATCACAATGCCGACCGCTATCAACAACAGCTCGAACCGATTCATGAGGCACGCTCCTGGGTAGAACCAGGCACGTCGCCCCGAACAGACGCACGCCAGCGGCGCAATCTTTCGAATACCCATCGAATATTCCCCTGTCGTTCATGCGCATCGTCGTGTGGCGATGCGGACTCCGCGCTGGTGACCGGCCTGAAGAAGCCCTGACTCGTGTCGTCCCGGTCCGCGGAAATATGAGGAGGCGGGTCCGCGTTCGCGTGGCTGCAGCAGCTCCGCGGACCCGCCCGACGTACGTGCAGCAGGAGGCAGGCAGCCGGCAGTGAAAACTGCCTGCTGCCCGCTGCTCGCTGCCAGCCGTCAGTGATTGAAGCGGAGCGACACGGCGAGCGCCGGGTGCCGCTTGCGTTCGACGTTCGTCGCGTTGCCGTACATCGCCACGTCGAGCGCCACGCGCTGGCTCATGTTGATGCCGACGCCGGCGGACGGGTTCCACATCTGGCGCGCGTAGATCGCGCCGCCGCGCACCGCGAGCGCGCTGAAGCGGTACTCGTAGCCGCCGTGGAGGCTCTTGCCGCCGTATCCCTTTCCGGCTTCGCCGACGGCCGTCCACTTGTCGGCGCGATAGCCGACGTTGCCGCGCACGTCGACGGGAAGCGTGAGCTGCCTGTCACCGACGAAGGTCGGGAAGCTCTCGACGAAGTCGGAGTCGCCAAGGAACGGGTTGCCGAGCGAGTAGGTCGTCCGCTCGACGTTGGTCCAGTTGATGCGATTGGCGATACCGTTGACGCCGAAGCCACCCTCCCAGCGATTCATCACGAGGCCGACGCCGACGTCAACCGCGCGGCCGGTACCCGAGGTCGCGTTGTCGCGCGTGACGAGGAGCGGCGACGGGAGGAACGGGTTCACGGCGAGCAGGCCGTTGCGGTCGGTGTCGAGCCGCAGCGCGAGGTTGACGTCCTCGTAGCGGAAGCCGTGCAGGTAGTTGTAGTTCGCCGCTACGTAGACGCCGTCACGGTCGGACGAAGACGACGGCAGGGCAAACCGGCCGCGGTAGCCGCCGATCACGGCCAGCGCCATCTGACCGCGTCCCGTGCTGTCCAGACGGAAAGCGTCATTCGGATAGTAGACGTTGGTTTCCGAGCCGAGCACGTTGATCAGCTTCTGATCGAAGTTCACATCGGTCTGCATGCCGATGTAGGGCCCCGCGCCGACGTAGACGCCATGGAACGCGCTGCCCGGTCCCTTCTTCACCTTGATGGTGCCGCCGAAGCTGGGCGACATCAGTCCTTCCGCACGCGGCTGGTTCGACGGCGCCAGCCCGCGGTAGCGGTTCAGATCGGTGCTCAGGTTGGCGTCGCGGATGTCGGTCACGAACTGATTCAAGGCGGTGCTGCGGCTGCTCTGTCCCGGCGTCAGCGCGTTGCGGCCGAACGTGAAGTGCAGCGGCGAGGCCGCGTACTCCGCGGTCCGAATGACGTCGAAGTTGTCGTTGGTCGGATTCAGCCGGTCGAAGTCGCGGAACACCTGGAACAGCCCGAACGGGAGCACGATCGAACGATAGTCGTTCTCGTCGGCAATCATGTCCGAGGCGAGGTTACCGCCGCTGCCCGGCGAGCCGAGCGCGACTTTCCTGGCGTCGAACGACCAGTTCTGGGCGAGGGCCGGCGCGGCAAACAGCACGCACGCGGCGACCGAGAGCACACCATTGCGTAGGGACACGGATATCCTCCTGGAACAACCGGATTGAATTGGAAGACCGGCCCGAGCCGAGCCGATCACAAGACGATATCGGACGCCCGCGGACTCCGGAAGACACGCCGGATCAAATTCAGTGACGCCTGATGCAGAACAATGAAATCCGGACGTCTCCGCGCCGCGCCAAGGCGTCGAAATGTGTCAACGACGCGCGCGCGTGTTTCCAACGCTGTTCGATCGAGGTGCCGCGCACGTGACCGACCCTCGCGACGCCCTTGCGGATCGGCATCGGAGTTCTTTATCCTGAAACCCGTCCCCGCTCATTTTTCGAGGAGCTCCCCCGTGCTCGATCGCCGCACGCTGATCCTGCTCGTGCTCGCGCTGTCCTCTGCGACCGCGCTTGCCGCCGCGCCAGCCGGCGCGCCGAAGCCTGCGCCCGCCGCCGGCCCGCAGCCGCTGCAGACGGCGCGGCTCCTCGGCGGTTACGAGACGCTGGCGATTGCCGGCGTCGGCCGCGACGTGCCGCGCGCGCAGGTGATCCCGACGCTTATCCGAATCCTTCACAACTCGCCGAAGGGCACCGATCCGCACCTCGACGACATCCGCGATCGCCTTCATGACACGCTGACCACGCTCGCGGCCGTCGACAGCGTCGGCGTTGCCTGGCCCGACGGGTTGTCCATCGCACAGGCGGCCGACAAGCAGAAGAAGAAATTGATCGAGGCCTCGCTCGGGGCGCTCGGCCTCGAGCTGCACGAGCAGCGAGGCGCGTACGATGTGCGTGACGACGGCGGCGTCGCGGCTGCGGCGCTCCGCAAGACGCTGACGGACGCGGGCGTTGCCGTCGCCGACGTCCGCGCCGGCCTGAACGCCGGCCGCGCGGTCCGCATCGCGGTGCCGGAGATCACGGTCCCGATGCCGATGCCTCGTTCGGCGTGGGAGAATGCCGTCTTTCACCGCGCCACGCCGGAGGCCGAGTGGATCGCCGCGGTGCTCGACGACCCGCGTGCGAGCCTGCTCGGCTACGGCCTGCTGGCGCTCGACGAGGAGACGCGCGGCTGGCTCGCCGCCGACCGGCAGCTTCTCACCGACGCCTCGCAGCACTGGGAGGCGTTCGCGGTCGTCGCGCCGGCGCTGCATGTGACCGCAACGGCCATCCAGCTGCCAGGCGGTGCGCCCGCGGCGCTCGCGTGGGAAGCGGTCGCCGGCGCCAAGCCGGCCGATCCCAGTCGGTTCTTCCGCGCGCTCCTCTCGGCCGACGAGGGGCGTCTGGCGTTCTTCTTTGCCACGATCGCCGGTCTCGACGAGCCGCGCTTGCGATTAGTCCTTGGCGGCAACCCGCCGACGCGCAACGCGTTGCGCTGGGCCTACGACGCGTTTGCCGATCCCGTGATCCCATGGACGCTCGCCAACCACCCGTTCATGCGCCGCCGCATGGACGGCGCCGTGATCCTGCGGGCGCTCGCCGTGGACGCGTCGGGTCGGCTCGCGGGGCCGACGTGGGAGAAGGTCTGGCAGAGCGCCTTCGACTCCGACGACCTCGGCATCAAGGGCACGATGAAGGGACTCGAAAAAGACCGGGCGATCGACGCGCGCTGGATCGTGCAGCACGTCCTGTCGCTGCCGCAGGGCGAGCGCGATGCGCGCCTCCAGGTCCTGCTCTTCGCGCAGCGGGCGTTCCCGCATCCGCAGCCGCAGGACGCCATCGACATCCTCGTCGCGCTTCGCGGCTACCAGCGGTTTCCCGCGGCCGCCGCGCTGCTCGAACGCATGGGCGTGACCGCGCCGGCGACGTATGCGTCCGTCCTGCGCGGAGCCGAGCACGCGGCGAACGTGTCCGCCGACCATCGCCAGGCGGTCCTCAGCCAGTTCCAGGGTGCGCTCGCCATCCTCGACCGGCTGCGTGCCCGCGGTGCGCTGACGACCGCTGCGGCCGAGCGCTCCGCACTCGATCTCGCCGCCCTCGTGCCGGACGCCGGCTGGTATCACGGGCGCGTGGCGGCATGGCTCGATGAGACGATTGCGAAGGTGCCCGGCGGCGCCGATGCGGACGCGGACGCGCGTCAGCGGCGCCTGATCGACGCGCTCGCCGGCGTGCGCCCCTCGCAGCAGCCGGCCACCTTCATGTGGGAGTCGGAGCAGTACCAAGTGGCGACCGGCGAAGCGGAGCGCGAACGGATTGACGCGGTCGTCAAGCAGCAGCTCCGACCCGATGTGGCCGCCGTGCTGCGCCTGTCCGCCGCGGTGACCGCCGTGGGGAAAGCGGCGACGGTCGATGCGCTGCGCCAGGCCGCCGCGAATGTCTCGCAGCTGCTCGGCGCCCTCGTCGCACCCGCGAAGGAACCGCAGCTCTATGCCGACCTGCTCGGCGACGCGCGAAACGCCATCAAGGACCTGCAGAAGATCGACGAAGCGAAAGAGATGAAGAAGGCCGAGACGGCGATCGCGCCGATTCGGCGATTGCTCGATCTGCAGACCTCGTTTGTGCTGCGCCTGCTCGACTACGCGGTGTTCATGCCGTCCGAGGACAACGGCTCGATGGCCGACGTCGCCGCCCGGCACGATTTCGGCGGCGAGACCGGCGCCACCGACGCCGTGCGCGCGCGTGCCGCGTGGCTGGCGCCGTCCGAGGTCAGCGAAGAGGGCGGGTGGCGGCTGCGTGGCAGCCTGCTGGCGATGGACGTCGCGACCGGGCGATTCGCCGTCAGGCGGCTGTCGGCCGCGCCTCCCTCGCATCCGCCAACGCTCGTGGACAACACGCGCCTGCAGCTCGCGCAGACGCTCGCCCTCACCGGGTCAGCTCAACTCACCGACGCCGGGCGCGATGCCATCGCCGTGACGATCGCGCGCGGACGAGACCGCGTTCGTGCGGCGGCCAGCACGCCTGGGACGTCGATTCCAGCCCCGGCCGGGATGAGCGCGTGGCGCCGCGAGGCGCTCGCGTGGACGGCGGCAAACGACGCGGCGCACCTCGAGGCGCAGTTCACGGTGCACGAGTTGTACGCCCTTGGGGCAGCGCCCGGTTCGACCTCGCCCGATGGCTGGGGCACGGCGCAGACGCTCACGAGCGGCTGCCTCTGCCTGAAGCTGCTGACGCTGACGCCGTGGGAGGAGCTCGCGGGCCGCAACGGAACGACCGTCGCCGTTGCCTCGGCGTCCGACCTTTCGCTGCGCCTGGCCGAACACCTGAGCGCGCTGAAGGTGCCGGCCGCACTGCTGCCAGCGGTGCTCGCCTTCGCGACCAGCGACGTGATCGAGAACGCGGAGTCGCGGTTCGAAGAGGATTCGATGGCCCTTTCCCGAGCTGCGCAGGCGCTCACGCGCCAGCAGGTCGAAGACATCGTCGCGTCGGTGGTCGGCCGCGGCCTGGCGAGGCCGCAATGAAACGCGCGCTGCTGCTCGTCCCCCTGTGTGCGAGCGTCCTGGTCGCCCAGGGCAACTCCGGGTTGTCCATCGCCTCGCCGACGGCGGACACGCTGCTGACCGGTCCGGTCGTGCTGCGCGCCGCGATCGATCCGGCGCTGGTGGAGCGTGTGCAGTCGCTGACGTTTTACGCAGACGGCAAGGTTATCTGCGCCGACGTTCCGGCCAGGCGCCCGGAATGCCCGTGGAACGCCGGCGCGGACGTCAAGCAGCACCTGATCCGCGTCGTCGCGGCGCTCGCCGGCGACGCGCGGGTGGTGGCGACCGTCCGCACCGCCAGACTCGACTTCGCGGAGAGCGTCCGGGTGGACGTGGTGCAGGTCGCCGCCGTCGTGACGGACAGGAGCGGCCACTTCGTCAGCGGGTTGGATCAGAACGCGTTCCGGTTGTCCGAGGATGGCGTCCCGCAGAAGATCAGCCACTTCGCCGCGCAGAACAGTGACCTCGATCTCGTCGTCGCGGTGGATGCGAGCGGAAGCATGGAGGACGCGCTCCCCGATCTGAAGGAGGCGGTCAAGGCGTTTCTCGGCGCGCTCGGGCCACGCGATCACGTCACGCTGATTGCGTTCAACGACAACATGTACACGCTCGCGTCGCGCGAGACGAGCGCGACGGCGCGCGTCGACGCGGTCGATCGCCTTGTCGCCTTCGGCGGCACCGCCCTCTACGACGTCCTCTCGAAGTCGATCGACCTGGTGGCGACGGGCACCGGCCGCCGGGCCGTCGTGCTGTTCACCGACGGCGACGATCGAAACAGCCAGGCGACGCTCGCGTCGACGGAGGAGAAGCTCCAGGGGTCCGACGCGACGCTTTTCGTGGTCGGCCTCGGGCGCGGCGCGACGGCCGATGCGCTGCGCAAGACGCTGGAAGACCTCGCCGATTCGAGCGGCGGGCGCGTGCTGTTCGCGGAGAAGGCGAAGGAGCTGCGCGAGCCGTTCACCGCGGTCGTCTCGGAGTTGGCGAATCAGTACTTGATCGGGTTCGAATCCAGCAACGGGAAACGCGACGGTGGCTGGCGCGCGCTGAAGATCGAGACCACTGACAAGCGATACCGCGTACGGGCGCGCCAGGGTTACCGCGCGGCGGCGAAGTAGTCAGCAGCTGCCGGCCGCGCCCGCGTGCCGCCGCGCCTCTCTGGCCAGCTGCAGGAACGTCCCCTTGAGACGGTCCAGGTCGGCCTCCTCGAGTTCCTCCAGGTCCAGCAGCTCGTTGCGCGCGTGTCCGAAGGCGCGAATCAACTCGTCCAGCTTCACCTGGATCGCCTCCGTATCGCGGTTCTGGGTGCTTTGAATCAGGAACACCATCAGGAAGGTGACGATGGTCGTGCCGGTGTTGATGACGAGCTGCCAGGTGTCGCTGAAGCCGAACAACGGCCCGCTGAGCGCCCACACGAGGATGACTCCGACGGCGACGAAAAATGTCACTGGCCGGCCCGACGCGTGGGCCGTCCACTTGGTCAACCGAGTGAACCACGAACGTGATTTGGTCGGTCTCATGGTGCCCGGATGCTATCATTCGCGCATCCCCTCAATGGTCCGCACGTTCAGGCGCGTGGTATGGCCGCCTGTCGATCCGGCGCTCGTCGACGCCGGACGGGAAGGCGAGCTGGCGGTTGCGCGTACGCGCATCGCCATCGTCGGGTTGCTGGCGCTCAACCCGGCCGCGGCACTCGTACGCCAGCCGGGTGACGCCGCTGCCCTGCTGACGCTCGTCATCGAAATCTTCTTCCTCGCGCTGTCGATCACCGTCCTCCAGTTCGCGCGGCGCCACCCGCCGGTGGCGGGACTCGGTTTCGCGGCCGCCGCGCTCGACGTGTCGGTCGTCAGCGTCTACCACGTCACGGTATTCGCCGGGGCGTTTGCGCCGCTCGCGTTGAGCAGCCGCGTCGCGTTCGCGCTCTACCTGCTCGCGATCCTGGCGACCAGCCTGCGCAACGACGGGCGCATCGCGACGTTCGCGGGCCTGCTCGCCGCGTCCGAATGGCTGGCGCTCATTCGATTCTTCGACGACACCGCGGTGGACATGATGGCCGCGGTCGAGGAGCTGGTGATCATCGCGGCGGCGACGATGCTGGCGCGCATCATCGCCTCGCGCGCGCGGGGGCTGCGGCTGTCGTCGATCCGCGACAACCTGACCGGCCTGCTCACCCGCGCGCACTTCGAGGAGCGGCTCGCCACCGAGCTGATGCGCTCGACGCGCACGCACCGGCCGCTGGCGCTCGCCATCATCGACGTCGATCAGTTCAAGCGGGTCAACGATACCTTCGGCCATCTCGCCGGGGACGAGGTGCTGCGAGAAGTGGCCGCGCGCCTGACGAAGACCGTGCGGCGCAGCGACCTCTTCTGCCGCTTCGGCGGCGACGAGTTCGCGCTCGCCTTCATCGACACGAGCGTGGTCGACGCGGCCGCGCGGCTCGAGGACATCCGGCGTACGGTGTCCGCCACGCCGATCCCCTTGCGCATCCCGGGGGTCGTCACCATCACCTGTTCCGCCGGGGTCGCGGTGTCGCCGCTCGACGGCGAGGACGCGACGGCGCTTGTCGGCATCGCCGACGCGCGGCTGCTGGCCGCCAAGAGCGGAGGCCGCGACCGCCTGATGGTTGCAGGATAGCTTCCATCGACGTTCACTGATGACGAGCCACAGAGTCACAGAGGCACAGCGAAATCTTTGTACAAGTGAATCTCCGTGTCTCCGCGTCTCCGTGGCCCGTGATCCGGGACCTGGGTTCTAATGTAGCGATGTCGCTGATTGACGTTGGCAAAAAAGCACCGGCGTTCGCGCTGAAGGATCAGGCGGGCACGGTGCACAAGCTGTCGGACTACGAGGGACGCCCGGTCATCCTCTACTTCTATCCCAAGGACGACACGCCGGGGTGCACGAAGGAAACCTGCTCCTTCCAGTCGTACCTCCCGAAGTTCAAGCCGAGCAAGGCGGCCGTGCTCGGCGTCAGCATCCTCGACGAGAAGAGCAAGGCGAAGTTCGCGGACAAGTACAACATCACGTTTCCGCTGCTGGCCGACCCCGAGCATGAGATCGCCGAGAAGTACGGCGTCTGGCAGCAGAAATCGTTCATGGGCCGCAAGTTCATGGGCATCGTGCGGACGACGTACTTGATCGGGCCGGACGGCAAGGTGCAGCAGCGCTGGGACAACGTGAAGGTGGACGAGCACGCCGACGAGGTGCTCGCCGCGTTGCGCTAGGGCCACCTCGCCCCTACGATCGGCGCTGCCTACGGGAATCGTCCCGCGTCGACGTCCTCGATGAATTTCACCACGCCGTCCATGTACACCTTCTGATCGTCGTACATCGCCAGGTGGCTGCCGTTCGGGCAGAACAGATACCGGCCGTGCGGGACGCGCCTGGACATCATCTCCATGTACGCCGGATCCATCGTGTCGTAGCGGGCGCCGATGACCAGCGTCGGCATCGTCAGCTTCGGCAGGTCCGCCGTGCGATCCCACTTCTCGAGCTTGCCGCTCGCGCCCATCTCGCTCGGTCCCTGCATCGGGACATAGATCGCCTCGTTGAGATGCTTGAAGCTGCGCTGCACCGGCTCGGGCCATTGATCCGCGGGCATCCGCAGCAGGTGCTGCGTGTAGTAGTTCGGTATCAGCAGCTCCATGTAGCGCGGGTCGTCGAACTTCTTCGCTGCCTCGAGCTGCTTGATCTCCGCCAGCGCGTTCTGATCCATCGCCGGCATCAGCACGTTCTTCGCGTAGTCGTTGTAGGCGGGAATGCTCGACATCATGTTCGAGATGACGAGCCCCTTGACGTGCTGCGGGTACTTCAGCGCGTACTCCATCGCGAGGATGCCGCCCCACGACTGGCCGAGCAGGTAGAAGTCGTCCTGCGTGAGGCCGAGCGCCTGGCGCACCTGCTCCACCTCGTCGACGAAGCGATCGATCTCCCAGAGCGACGGTTCGTTCGGCTGGTCGCTGTAGGAGGAGCCGAGCTGGTCGTAGTAGTAGTACTCGATGCCCGCCTTCGGGAAATAGCTGTCGAACCCCTCCATGTATTCATGGCCGGCGGCCGGACCACCGTGCAGGAGCAGCACCTTCACCTTCGGGTTGTTGCCAATCCGCTTCGTCCAGACGTGGAACATCCCCTTTGGCGTGTCGATGGGGATCATCTTCACGCCGCCGCTCAATTGGTCATCCCGACCCGAGTAATCGAGATAGGTCCGGCTGACGCCGGACCCCACCGGTTCCACCGCCGCGGACGTCGAAGCCGGCGCCGGCCGGCCACAGGCAACCACGGTGAGCACCATCAACAGCCAAAGTCGTTGCATGGCGGGAAATGGTAGCCTGACGCCCGCATGAATTCGTACCTGCACGGGACGAGCGCCATTCCGCTGCTGGGCGACACGATCGGCGAAAACCTGCGCCGTACCGTGGACCGGTTCGGCGATCGCGAGGCACTCGTCGTCCGCTGGCAGGGTTATCGCGCGACCTACCGTGAGCTGTGGGACCAGACCACCGCGCTGGCGCGCGCGCTGATCGCGTCGGGGGTGCAGGCGGGCGACCGCGTCGGCATCTGGGCGCCGAACCGCTTCGAGTGGGTGGTCACGCAGTTCGCGTCGGCGCGCATCGGCGCGATCCTCGTCAACCTTAACCCGGCCTACAAGGCGTCCGAGCTGCAGTACGCGCTGACGCAGTCAGGCGTCTCGCTGCTGGTTCACGCGCGCGCCTTCCGGTCGAACGACTACGTGTCGATGGTCGCCGAAGCGCGCCCCCGCTGCCCGGAGCTGCGCGAAACGATCGTCATCGACAGCGCCTGGGACGCGCTGCTGGCGCGCGCCTCCGCCACGCCGGCAGACGAGCTCGCCGCGCGCGAGTCGCGCCTGCAGTTCGACGATCCGATCAACATCCAGTACACCTCCGGGACCACGGGCTTCCCGAAAGGCGCGACGCTCTCGCATCACAACATCCTGAACAACGGCTACCTGGTCGGCGAGATGATCAAGTACACCGAGCAGGATCGTGTCTGCATTCCCGTGCCCTTCTATCACTGCTTCGGCATGGTGATGGGCAACCTGGCCTGCAGCTCGCACGGCGCCTGCATGGTCGTGGCGGCCGAGGCGTTCGACGCGCTCGCCACCCTCGACGCCGTCGCCGCCGAGCGCTGCACCTCTCTCTACGGCGTGCCGACGATGTTCATCGCGCAGCTCGCGCATCCGCGCTTCAGGGAGTTCGACCTGTCGTCGCTGCGGACCGGCATCATGGCGGGGTCGCCGTGCCCGGTCGAGGTGATGAAGCAGGTGCAGTCGACGATGCACATGCCGGAGGTGACGATCTGCTACGGCATGACCGAGACATCGCCGGTCTCGACGCAGAGCAGCTGGGACGACGCGCTCGACCGCCGCGTCTCGACGGTGGGCCGCGTGCACCCACACGTGGAGATCAAGATCGTCGATCCGGAATCGGGCGCCATCGTGCCGCGCGGCGTGCCCGGCGAGCTCTGCACCCGCGGCTACAGCGTGATGATCGGCTACTGGGGCAACGAGCAGGCGACGCGCGACGCGATCGACGCCGGCCGCTGGATGCACACCGGCGACCTCGCCACCGCCGACGAGGACGGCTACGTCAACATCGTCGGCCGCATCAAGGACATGATCATCCGCGGCGGCGAGAATGTGTACCCGCGCGAGGTCGAGGAATATCTCTACACGCATCCCGCCGTGCTCGACGTGCAGGTCATCGGCGTGCCGAGCGACAAGTACGGGGAGGAAGTGATGGCGTGGGTGAAGCGGAAGCCCGCGGCGACGGTCAGCGGCGAGGAGCTGGCCGCGTTCTGCCGCGGCAGGATCGCCACGTTCAAGATTCCCGCGTACTGGAAGTTCGTCGACGAGTTCCCGACGACGGTGACGGGCAAGGTGCAGAAGTTCAGGATGCGCGAGATGGCCGTCGCGGAGCTCGGGCTCGAACGCGCCGCGGAGCAGCGCACCGCGTAGGCCGTGAAGCGACACTGCGAAGAAGTCTGCCTGCAGGCAGACTTCTTCACGTGCGTCGCGCGCGCGAACCGGCCAGGATTCCGTCCGCCGAATGTAAAGTTTGTCCGCCTTCGTGTCGTCTTTGGCAACACGCCCTAAGGGTGTCCCTAGACGTTTTAGAGGTTTTCCGCGGTTTGCCAGCTCGGCATATGCGTTGCTGATCGATCGGTCGCCATGCCGAACCTTCTTCATCGCATCCTTGTTGTCGCCCCGTATCACGACGTCGCCGAACGCATCCGCCGCTCCGTGGCCGGCCACGATATCGTCGTCCGCGCCGACTTCGGAAGCGCCAAGAAGGAGCTGGATCGGCAGCCGCCGGACCTGCTCATTGCGCAGGTGCGGCTCGGCGCGTTCAACGGCCTGCACCTGGCGATCCGCGCCAAGGGCCACGGCCTGCCGACCCAGACGATTCTGATTGGCGAGCCCGATGCCGTCCTCGAAAACGAGGCCAGGCAGCAGGACGCGCGATACCTCACGTTGCCCGTCGACGAGGAAACGCTGGCCGCGACGGTGCACGAGATGCTGTCTTCGGCCGACGCGACGTTCACCGACGCACCTCTGGTCGCCGCCGGCAGCACGCACGCGACCGCGGTGTCCGCCGCCCTCTGACGGCGATCCGGCAGGAAACAGGAGATCGGGGATTCACCGCGCCTGGCGCGGTCCCCGATCCCCGGATTGCCGCTTCCCAATCCAGATCCTGACCAAAAGTCATCTGCGTGGGCGAAATGCACCGCCCACTGCCTGCTGCCCGCTGCCTGCTAGTTGGTGGCCGGCTGATCTCCCTTGAGCAGCCGCTGGCGCGCCTTGTCGACGTCGCGCTGGAACACGAACAGCTTGTCCGCGTTCCCCATCGGGTCGGTGAAGTTGTACTGCTTGCCGCCCTTGATCCTCACCTTCAGGTTCTTCTCGAGATAGTCCACCTCGAACACGTCGAGGTTCGTCAGCGCCACCGTGAAGGCGTCGCCCTTGTTCGTCGTGTCGTACCGCAGCCCCTGCGCCGTGGCGACGAGCGTCCCGCGGCACGAGCCGATGCCGTGCTTGTGGACCACCTCCGCCTTCGCGTCGAGCTTCACTTCCTTGAAGCGGACCATCAAGTCGCGCGGCCCCGGCGTGATGTCGATCGACTGCGCGTACTGGTCGTAGCCCGGCGCCGACACGTTGATCTGATGCGTCCCCGGCTTGACGTCGGTCGTCGTCACCGGCGCGGCGCCGACGAACTGGCGATCGACGAAGACCTGCGCGCCCGGCACGTCGCTGTCGACGCGCAGCGTGACGAGGTCTGGCGGCGGCGCGGGTGCTTCAGCGGGCGGAGGCGCGGCGGCGGGAGCCGGCGCGGCGGCCCTGCGCGCGGGGCGGGGCGCCTCCACCACGGGTTCCGGCACGGGTATCGGCGCCGGTCGCGGCGCGACGACCGGGGGAGGCGCCGTTGAGACGGGCGTTCGCGCAGGCGCGGGCTTGGGAGACGAGAACAGGTAGATGCCGACGCCGGTGACGAGGAGGAGGACGAGGAAGACGGCGATGATGATCGGGCGATTCACGCGCCAGATCCTAAACGGATCTCTGGAACTTCGACAACGTGAATGTCGCCGGCGGCGGGCGGGTGCTCCACCGCGCGCACGAGGGCATCGACCATCTGCCGCACCGTCACGAGCCCGAGGCGCTCGGCGCTCGCCCGCTTCGAGGGAATCAACCGCATCAGGGCATAGATCGGCACCAGCATGTACGGCCATCGATGCCCGGGCCCGAGCACGTACCAGGGGCGCAGGACCGTCGCGGTCAGGCCCGCGTCGGCGATCGCGCGTTCGCCGGCCGATCGGACCTCGATGAACGCGTGCATCACGGGCGCGGGATGCGCAACGCTGACATACACGAGATGCCGCGCCGCCGCGGCTCTCGCGGCCTCGACCGACGCCAGGATCGACGGCAGGTCCACGCGGCGGAATTCCGCGGCCTTCTTCGGGGATGGATGGGGCGTGCCAACGAGATGCACGATGGTGTCCGCGGCCGTCACGGCCGCGGCGAAGGTGGACGCCTCGAGCGCGTCGCCGACGACGGCGGTTGCGCCCGCCGGCAGCCTCCCGGCTGATGCGGGACGCACCAGCGCGCGCACGCGATGCCCGCGCGTTAGCAGTGCCTCTGTGAGACGGCGGCCGATGTAGCCGGTTGCCCCGGTGATAAAAACGTCGCGCGGGATGGCCCAGATAGTACACTCGGCGGCATGAAACGCCGGGGCGCCCGGCTTCCCGTCGTCCTTGCTGCCATAGCGCTGGTCTGCGCCGCCGTGACGGTGGAGGCGCAGTTCCGCCGCGGCGGGTTCGGCTTCGGCGCGCGCACCGCCACCGCGAAAGACTTCGACGGCAGCTTCCACTTCTGCCGCATCGTCTTCCGGAATTCGATCCAGGGCGATGGCGGCGGCTGGAGCGTCGACTATCCGCGCGCCGACATCAATTTCTCGATCCGGTTTTCAGAGCTCACCAAGACGCAGGTCAGCCGGGACGGCACCGGCGAGCCCAACCATCTGCTCGTCCGCCTCACCGACAACGAGCTGTTCGACTGCCCGTTCGTGATGATGACCGAGCCCGGCGGCGTCGCCTTCGACGACGACGAGGCGAAGAGGCTGCGGCTGTACCTGGAAAAGGGCGGCTTCCTCTGGGCGGACGACTTCTGGGGCGAGTACGCGTGGAGCTGGTTCGTCGGGCAGCTGCGCAAGGCGCTGCCCGCGGGCGAATTCCCCATCTTCGATCTCCCGCCCGAGCACCCGCTCTTCCACACGCAGTTCGAGGTGAAGAAGGTCGCGCAGATCCCGTCGATCAACTTCTTCTTCGGCTCGGGCGGCACCTCCGAGCGCGGCGCCGACAGCGCCACGCCGCACGCGCGCGGCATCACCGACAGCAAGGGGCGCCTCATCGTCCTCATCACGCACAACACCGACTTCGGCGACTCGTGGGAGCGCGAAGGGGACGACGCGACCTACTTCGTCAACTTCGGGCCCGACGGCTACGCGTTCGGCATCGACGCCGTCATCTACGCGCTCACGCACTGATCGCGACTCATGGCGAAGAGGAAGGCACTGTTTCCCGGCGAGACCGCGAAGTATCGCGCCGCGCGGAACCGGCTTCTGCGGAAAGAAATCACGCTGCGCCGGGCGCTCGAGAAGGTCGCGGCGCAACGCCGCACGCTGCCGCTCGGCGGCGCCGTGCCCGAAGACTACGTGTTCCAGTCGGCGGACGGACCGGTCAGGCTCTCGGAGCTGTTCGACGAGGGGAAGGACACGCTGCTCGTCTACAACTTCATGTTCGGGCCGCAGATGCCCGAGCCATGCCCGTACTGCAGCTCGATTCTCGACAGCGTCGACGGCGCCGCGCCGCACGTCGCGCAGCGCGTCAACCTGGCAATCGTGGCCCGCTCGCCCATCGAGCGCGTGCTGACGTTCGCGCGCGAGCGCGGATGGCGGCACCTGCGGCTGCTCTCGTCGGCCGCCAACAGCTACAACCGCGACTATCACGGCGAGAACGCGGCCGGCGACCAGCTGCCGATGATGAACGTCTTCGCGCGCCGCCGCGCGCGCGTCCACCACGCGTGGGCAACCGAGCTGTTCTTCGCCGCGGCCGATCGCGGACAGGACAAGCGCCACGTCGATCTGATCTGGCCGGTCTGGAACCTGCTGGACATGACGCCGGAAGGACGCGGCGCGGCGTGGGGGCCGAAGCTGCGCTACTGACCGTTCCCAGGTCCTGCTGCCTGGCGCGAGCTGCGAGCCGGAAGAGCCGCTCCAATCAGCGTCGAATCAGCGGTAAGCCCATCGAAAGCAGCGCCTGCCAATGCGGATCGCGCTGCAGGTCGGCGAGCGGCATCGGCGGCAGCGGAAACTCCGGGTGCGGGCTGACGACGAGGTGCCACCAACCGACGTCGTGCCACGCGCCGCTCTTGAACCCGATGCCGCGATAGACGGTCAGCGGCAGAAACCCGAGCTTCTCGTGCAGCGCGACGCTGCGCGCGTTCGGCAGCGTGATGCCGGCGTACGCGTTGACGAAGCCCTGCGCCGCGAGAATCGCGAAGAGCGAGGTGTAGAGGCCGCGCGCGATGCCGCTGTGGCGGAAGTCGGGGTGCACGTAGACGGAGGTCTCGACGCACCACTGATAGGCGGCGCGCGCCCGGTGCTGCGTGGCGTAGGCGTAGCCGGTGACGACGCCGTCGCGATCGCACACGAGCCATGGATAGGCGACCATCGTCTTCGCGATGCGACGGCGCATTTCGTCGGCTGACGGCGGCTCGGTCTCGAACGAGGTGGCGTCCGCGGCGACAAACGGCGCGTAAATCTCGGCAATCGCGCCCGCGTCCCGGTCGCCGGCCAGGCGGATGACGCTCGTCGACTTATTCATCCTCGCGGCAGCCCCGGGTCATTCGGACGAGAACTGCTGCACCAGCGTGTCGAGCGCGAGCGGCAGCGGTGGACGCAGCGCGGTCCCGGCGAACGAGGCGGCGAGCGTCCGCGCCAGCCGCCCGTCGCGCCTGTAGTGCCGTCCGCCGCTCAAGGCGAACAGCTCCGCGCAGAGGCGCGTCGCCTCCTGGGTGACATAGGTCTTGGTGCGCAGCGCCAGTGCCGCGTACTCGGGGCCTGCGCCGGGCCGCCACGCGCGCGCCGTCTCGTGCAGGTAGGCGCGCAGCGCCTCCTCGCGCATCCGCGCTTCGGACAGCCTGAGCCGAAGTGCCGGCGATTCCGGCGCCGGCGTCGCCAGCTCGCGGCGGATGGCGGCCGCGCAGCCGAGCGGGATCGCGGCAAAGAGGGCGAACCAGTACGACAGCGGCTGGACGACCTCGATGAAATTCGGAAAGCCGACAATCCCGTCCGCCGGTGCGGCGCGATAGCGCACGGTGTGGCTCTCCGTCGAGCGCATACCGAACCCGTCCCAGTCGTCGAGGATGTCGACGCCCGCGGCGGTCGGCCTCACGAGGAAGAACTCGACCACCCCGGCGCCAGGCATGTCGGATGGATCGACCTTCGCGGTCGAGAAGAACATGCCGGCGTAGCGGCCGAACGACGCGAGAATCTTCTCGCCGGTCAGCTCGAACCGGCCGTTGCGCCGCTGCGCGACCGTCTTCGTCGCGTCGAGCGATCCGCCGGCCCCCTTTTCCGAGTTGCACGCCGCGTAGAGCGTGCCGGCGCGGTACTCGGCCGCGACGCGATCGATCTGGTCGGCCCACGCGCGGCGGTGTTCGGGCGGCGCGACATCGGGCCCGACCGCATAGGCGCCGGCCAGTCCGATCGGCATCGCCGCGAGCAGCGCGGTCGAGGGCGAGGCGGACGCGATCGTCTCAATCGCGGCGACGGCGTCGACGAGGGTGCAACCGCTGCCGCCCGCCGACACGGGGAACGGCGCCCGGATGATGCCCGACGCGACGAGATCCGCGATGTTCTCCGCGGGGTACTGTTCCGGGTTCCCCGCCTCGCGCTCCGCCAGCGCCGGCGCCAGCGCGCGCAGGCGCTCGGCGAGCGTGCTAACCACGGCCGATCCAGGGCATCTTCGTCGCCATCAGCGTCATGAACTGCACGTTGGTGTCGAGCGGCAGATTGGCCATGTAGACGACCGCTCGCCCGACGTGCGCGGTGTCGATCGTCGGCTCCGCGGCGACCTGGCCGTTGGCCTGCAGCACGCCGAGCGGCATGCGCGCGGTCAGCTCCGTTGCCGCGTTGCCGATGTCGATCTGTCCGCACGCGATGTCGTGCGCGCGTCCGTCGAGCGACGTGGACCTCGTGAGCCCGGTGATCGCGTGCTTGGTCGCCGTGTAGGCGACCGAATGCGGTCGCGGCGTGTGCGCCGAGATCGACCCGTTGTTGATGATCCGGCCCCCACGCGGCGTCTGCGCCTTCATGATCCGCATCGCTTCCTGCGTGCAGAGGAACGCGCCGTTGAGGTTCGTCTCGACGACCGACTTCCACTGCTCGAACGGCAGATCCTCCATCGGGATCGGCGGCGTGCCTATGCCGGCGTTGTTGAAGAGGAGATCGAGCCGGCCGAAGCGTTGCTTCGTCGCCGCAAACAGCGCGCTGACAGACGCGGGATCCTTGACGTCGGTGGGAACCGCGAGGCAGCGCGACGCGGCCTCGCCGGCGCCCGTCACGGCCGCGGCGAGCAGGTCGGCGCGGCGTCCCGCGAAGACCACGCTGTAGCCGTCTTCGACCAGCGCGAGCGCGACCGCCCTGCCGATGCCGGTGCCCGCCCCGGTGACGATGGCGACCCTGGCGGGGTCGGTCCCGCCGGCTTCGGGCACCGGCCCGGAACCCGCCCTACTGTCCATCGTGTTCGGTGAACATGATCGCCGGCTTGCCGTCCTCGCCCACGTACCCTCGACCCATGCCCGTCGTGTTGAACGACATCATCACGTTGCCGTGCGCGTCGAGGCCTATCACGCCGCCTTCGCCGCCAACCGGCTTCAATTCTCCCTGGACGACGGCGTCGGCCGCGGCCTGGATCGACACGTGGGTGTACTGGACGCGCGCGCAGATGTCGTGCGCGACGGTGTAGCGGATCCAGAATTCGCCGATGCCGGTGGACGAGATGGCGCAGCTTTGATTGTTCGCGTAGGTGCCGGCGCCGATGATCGGCGAGTCGCCGATGCGGCCGAAGCGCTTGTTGGTCAACCCGCCGGTCGAGGTGCCGGCTGCGAGGTTGCCGTGCTGGTCGAGCGCCACCGCGCCGACCGTGCCGTGATGGTCCTCGGTCTGCGCCGCCTTCTTCTTTTCGGCTGCCAGCTCGTCCTGCAGCGTTTTCCAGGCGCGGTCCGTGTAGAAATATTTCTGATCGACGAAGTCCACGCCCTCCTGCTTCGCGAACGCTTCCGCGCCTGCGCCGGCCATCAGCACGTGCGGCGACTTCTCCATCACGAGCCGCGCGAGCAGGATGGGATTCTTGATGCGCTTGAGTCCCGCGACCGCGCCCGCTTTCATCGTCGCGCCGTCCATGATCGCCGCATCGAGTTCGTTGGTCCCTTCGTGCGTGAACACGGCGCCCTTGCCCGCGTTGAACAGCGGTGAATCCTCGAGGATGACGATCGTCGCCTGGACGGCGTCGAGGCTGGCGCCGCCGCCAGCCAGTACCCGGTAGCCGGCCATCAACGCCTCGTTCATCGCCGCCTGCATCGCGTCCTTACGTTCTGCGATACCCGCTAACGTAAAGTTGCCGGCACCTGTGTGGATCACCATCCCCCACTTCGGCGCCTGATTCGCGGGCGCGGACGCTTGCGTCTGCGCGGAAGGAGCTGGCTGCGAGCACGAATACATGAAGAACGCCGCCAGCAATGCCATCGGAGCGTTGATGTTGGTGCGCATCTGAGTCGACTCGCATATTAGCCGTTCTTGACAGAGCGGAATTACTTACATGGCCGTCCACACCGACGAGTGCGGCCTCCGCCCCGGTCATACCGGATTCTCCGAAGAAATGGCGCCATCCCGATTGACCTCGACCGGAACGCGGCTTGCCGGATACCTCCAACGCTTTCCCCGGAGGAATGGGTGTCATGAAGCGCCTCATTCTCGCAGCGACGATCGTAGCGATAACGGCGTGCGGCGGCGGCGGCGACGCGTCACTCTCTCCCGTCGGTCCCTCGAGGTCGCCTGCCGGCGCGTCGATTTCGGGAACCGTAAGCGGCACCGGCGTGACCGCGGCACGGGTGCTCGACGACGGCAGCGCGTTCAGTACGCTGGCGACGAGCAGCGTGACCGTCTCCATTGCCGGCACGAACATCTCCACCACCACCGACGGCCAGGGACAGTTCACGCTGAACAACGTCCCGGCCGGGACGGTGACGCTGAACTTCAGCGCGCCAGGACAAAGTGCGTCGATCACGCTGAGCGGCATCGGGCCGGACGACAAGGTCCAGATCACCGTCACGCTCAACGGCAATAACGCGCGTGTCGATTCCGAGCATCATTCCTCGCCCGACACGAACGGGCATGAGGCCGAGGTCGAAGGCGTCGTGTCCGCGACAACGGGCACCTGTCCGAGCCTGACGTTCATGGTGGGCACCCCCAAGGTCACCACCAACAGCGCGACGACCTTCCGCGACGGCGTCTGCACGGACGTCAAGGACGGCGCCCGCGTGGAAGTGAAGGGCACGAGGCAGGCCGACGGTTCGATCCTCGCGACCCGCGTCGAGATCAAACAGGCCCAGGCGCAACAGGAGGCCGAGGTCGAAGGCCTCGTCTCCGGGTCGACCGGCGCCTGTCCCGCTGTGACGTTCACGGTAGGGACGACCAAGGTCACGACCAACAGCGCGACGAGCTTCCGCGACGGCACATGCGCGACCGCGACGGCCAACGGCGCGACGGTCGAAGCGAAGGGCACGAAACAGGGCGACGGCTCGATTCTCGCGACGCGAGTGGAGCTGAAAAAGGCCCCGGCCCCGGCCCCGGCCCCGGCCCCGACGCCGGTTCAGCAGGAAGCCGAAGTAAAGGGCCTCGTGTCCGGGTCAACTGGGACCTGTCCGAGCGTGACCTTTACGGTGGGGACGACGAAGGTCACGACCAACAGCGCGACGAGCTTCCGCGACGGGACCTGTGCGGACATCACGAAGAACGGCGCGCGTGTTGAAGTGAAGGGCGCGAGGCGGAACGACGGCTCGATCCTCGCGACACGCGTCGAGCTCGACCGCTAATCGCGCTCGACGTGCCGGTGGCGGTCGAACCACCCAGGCCCGATGAAGATGACCGCCGCTCCCGCGATCGCCACGACAACAAACGCGGCGACACCCGGGGTCGGCGGTCCGTGCGTCCCCTTCCCCGGCCTGCGACCACGTTAGAAACCGCGTCAGACCTGCAGGGAGTGCGTTGGTCGAAGTGCGCATCTAAGGTCGCGCGGAATTTTGACCGTTCTTTACAGAACGGAAGTTCTTACATCCCGGTCCGTAACTACGAATCCGTCGTGTCGGACCGCCGTACCGGATTCCCCGAAAAAACGGCCCGATCCCGCGTCAGCTCGGCCGGAACGCGGCTTGCCGAGCTACTCCCCCAGCTTCCCCGGAGGACTTGGAGTAATGAAACGGACCATTCTCGCAGCGATGATCGTGGCGGTTACCGCGTGTGGCGGAGACGCTTCGCTCTCGCCCGTCGGCCCCTCGAGATCTTCTTCTTCTGCTGGCGCATCGATTTCGGGAACCGTAAGCGGCACCGGCGTGACCGCGACGCGGGCGCTCGACGGCGGGGCGTTCAGCCTGCTCGCCACGAGCAGCGTGACCGTCTCGATTGCCGGCACGAATATCTCCACCACCACCGACGGCCAAGGACAGTTCACGCTGAACAACGTCCCGGAGGGAACGGTGACGCTCAACTTCACCGCGCCCGGCTCGAGTGCGACCATCACGCTGACCGGCATCGGACCCGACGACAAGGTCCAGATCCAGGTCACGCTCAACGGCAACAACGCGAAGGTGGATTCCGAGCATCATTCCTCGCCTGGCAACGACAAGAAGGAGTTCCAAGGCAGGATTTCGTCGATTGACGCGGCCGCGAAGTCGTTCCAGATTCCCGGCCTCACCGTCAAGACGACGGCGACCACGACCATCCGCCACGGCAATCGCACGTTCCAGTTCAGCGATCTGAAGGTCGGCGATCACGTCCAGGCGCGTGGCACCAAGGACGGAACGACCTTGACCGCGACCGAGATCAAGGTCGAGAACGACAACGACGACGATGATGACGATGACCATGACAAGCCGACAACGGTCTCGTTGAGCGGGGTCGTTTCGGGCTCGACGGGGACGTGCCCGGCGGTGACGTTCACGGTGCAGAGCACGAAGGTCACGGTGAACAGCGGGACCACCTACTCGTCGACGACGTGCGCCGATGCGACGAAGAACGCTGCCAACGTCAAGGTGACGGGCACCAAGCAGGCTGACGGCTCGGTGTTGGCGACGAGCGTGTCGTTGACGACGCCGGCCCCTACGACGTTGACCGGATTTATTTCCGCGTCGGCGGGAACCTGCCCGGCTGTCACGTTCACGGTGCAGAGCACGAAGGTCACGGTCAACAGCTCAACGACCTTCCCGTCGACGACCTGCGCCGATGCGACGAAGAACGACGCCAACGTCACGGTGACCGGCACCAAGCAGGCTGACGGCTCGGTTGTGGCGACGAGCGTCGCGCTCGTTCCGCCGACGACCCTCACCGGCGCGGTCTCCGCGTCGACCGGGACGTGCCCGGCCGTCACGTTCACGGTGCAGAGCACGAAGGTCACCGTGAGCAGCTCGACGGCGTACACGTCGACGACGTGCGCGGTCGCAACCGTGAACGGCGCCAACGTGAAGGTGACGGGTCCGAAGCTGGCCGACGGCTCGGTGCAGGCCACGACCGTCGCACTGGCGCCGTAGCGCGCCCAGGCATCGGGAACCCGGTGGCGGTCAAACCACCAGTCTCATAAAGGATGACAGCCGCCCCCGCGATCGCCGTGATGACAAGCGCGGTGATGCTCGGGGGCGGCGGTCCCAGCCGCGAATCCTAGCCTGTCTGCGAACTACTTCGTCGTCGGCGTCTTGTCAGGCGCGGGCTTGGCCGCGTCCTTCCCGCTCGTCGCGACGACCGGCTGCGCCGAACGATTCGGCGTCGGGTCGACCTTGCCTACGCGATGGACGCTGCCGGAATCGATGGTCTTGCCGGTGTCGGTCAGCGTCTGGTAGTAGAAGTCGTCGCCGGCGATTTCGACGAGCATGAACGTGTAGCCGGCGTCGAAGCCCTTCGCGGTCAGCGCCGTCGTGCTGATGTTGCCTTCGCGCAGCTTCGCGGAGCTCCCCGTGATGAAGTACGCGATCCCCTTCTGCGGCTTGATCCGTTCGTAGAAGTGCTCGTGGCCGGTGAGCACGACGTTGACGCCGTACTTGACGAAGATCGGCTCGAGCTGCGTGCGCAGCGTCTCGTCCGAGCCGTGCGTCTCGCCCGAGGAGTACGGAGGGTGGTGGAAGAAACAGATCTTCCAGTCCGAGCCGCTCGCCTTGAGTTGGTCGTCGAGCCACTTGGTCTGCTTCTCGTCCATGTACGTGCTGTCCAGGGCGAAAAAGCGGACACCGTCGGCTGGCTTGAACGAGTAGTAGCGCTCGCCGTTCATGTTGAACGGCTTGTAGAAGCGCTCGCTGGGATCGTCGTGGTTGCCGAGCGCGGCGTAGAACTTGATCCCGCCGTCGAGCAGCGGCTTGTACGGGAGGGCGAACTTCCGGTCGAAGTCCTTCGGGGTGTTTCCCCCGTAAATGTTGTCACCGACCATGACGACGAACCCGAACGGGAACTTGGCGCGCGTAGCCGACAGCTGCTTGGCGACGGCGAGCTGGTGCTTGTCGCCCGTCCCGGTGTCGCCGATGACCGCGAACTTCGTCGACCCGTTCTTCATCGGGAGGGTGAGGTCCTGCGCGAAGAGCGCCGGCACGGCCAGCACCACGAGCATGAGCACGAACAAGAGTGAGCGGCGCATGTAATCCCTCCTTCCCTTACTGAAGCGCGTTGGGCACGAAGTCGACGATGATGTTCGCCTCGACGTCGCGGATGATCAGGGTCTTGCCGACGAGGCGGTACTCGAGCTGTTCCGGCAGCTTCGGCAGGCTCATCAGTATCTGCGGCGGCGTGCTCGGAAGCGGCGAGTCGGGCGGATACATCGCGTTGACCTTCAGCACGATTGGCTTGCCGCCTTCCTCCTCCTGCTCCTCGGCGTTCTCCTTGAGTTCTTCCTTCACGTCCGCCTTGACCGCCTTGCCCGAGGTGCCCTGGACGGGCGTGCCCGTCACGGGGACGTCTTTCACCGGCGAGGGCGGCGCCGCCTTGTCCCGCGCGGTCGGCTGCACGACGGGATACATCAGGCGGCGGAACTTGTTGCGGATCTCCGGCGTCATGATGTCGCCCGGCTTGGCGGTCGCCCGCGCCGCGCGGATCTTCGCGCCGAGCATCTCCTGCGCCTTCTTGATCTCCGCCGGGTTCTTCGTTTCCTTCAGCGGCGGCGCGTCTTTGGCGGCGTTCTTGTGAACGGCCATGTAGGCGTCGATCCGCTTCTGGAAATCGGCAAGAACGAGCGCGTCCGGGTTCGCGTTCTTCGCCGCGGCCTGCTCACGGGTGGTCTGCGAAATCTGCGGCCTGGGGGGCTTGGGTGCCGCCTTCGTCTGCGCCGCTGCCGGAACGGCACTGACGGCGTACGCGAGCGTGCACACGCCAAGTAAACGGATGACGTTCATCGGAGTCCTCCGACTCCGTCACGTTCACGTTACGTGCCCATTGCCTCGCAGCGGCTGAGCTCGCGGATCAGCCGCAGGCGTCGATATTGCCGAAGTGATCGACCTCGCGCGTCCAGCCTTCCCGCCCGCGCATGTCGCGGACGCGCGCCCACCACACGATGTCTGGCTGTTCGACCACGCTGAGCGCACACTCGTCGGAGCTCTGCTTGTCGCCCGTGCAGTAACCCTGGCTGGGAATGTATTGCTCGTCGGTGACACCGTTCACCCAGATCTTCCAGTCGCCGCCACCGACGTTACGCAGGAGATAGATCGGCTGACCTGCGCGGATCGGGAGATGCCTGGTGCCGACCATCACGTCGCGCTGCGCGGTGGCGCGGCCCACCTTCGTGGTCGTGACCACGCCAGTCAGGGCGAGGACCGAATCGCCAAGCGCCGCGTGAAAGGCGACCGGCGAGTCGTCGCGGCGGTCGGCATGCAGGTCGGTATCCCAATCGACGCTCCACTCGCGATAGGTGCAGCACTGGAAGGGGCACGCGCCGTCCTCGTCGAACGGCATCGGCGGTCCCGCCTCCTGCGTCCTGCCGCAGCCCATCCCAAGAAGAACGATGAGCATGAAAACGCGACGGCATATACGACGTACACGAAGACTCCGCTTTTCATCGTGGTCTTCGTGCATGCACGCGCAGCGTGCCTTCGTGGTTGTCATTGACATGTCACCGGGCGCGGCGACGGGAAGTTCCAGCGGCGATTGCCGGGCGCGAGGAACTGGCTCTCGTCGAGCCGGCCGCCGCGCTGGCGCAGCCAGACCACGGCCGCCTCGCGCAACAGCGGTGCGCCCTCCACGCCCGTGAACTGGAGCGGTCCCGCCGGCGCAAGAATGCCGTCGCCGCCTCCGGCGATGAAATCGCTCGTCGTCACCGTCAGCCGGTCCTCGGGCCGGATCGGCATGCCCGACGACCGCGTGAGCGCCACGCGCAGCGTGCCGCCTTCGCACGTCGCGTCGACGCGGAAGCCGGCAATCGGCAGCAACTCGGTCGGCAGCGCGCGCCGCTGCAGGTTGTAGGCGACGATGCGGGTCAACTGATCGCCGGTGGCCGTGAACGTGACCAGGCGGTTGTCGAACGGATAGACCTCGTAAACGGCGCCGTAGGTGAGCGGCCCCGCCGGCACGTCGGCCCGCAGGCTTCCTCCGTTGCCAATGGCGACGTCGGCGCCGGGAACGGACGCCAGCATGGCGTCGGTAATCAGGTCGGCGAGCGACGTTTCGTTCTGCTGGTCGCCGCGCACGAAGGGCGTGTCGACGTGCACCCCGAGCCGCTGATTCTTGATCGTCAGCGCCCTCCGCACCGCGGGGGCGATGGCCGCGGCCGTCGCGGCATCGGGCGCCACGGCGCGATTCTCGTACCGTCCGGCGGTCACGTCGCGCGGCGGAAAGATCTTTTTGGAGACGACGGCGCCGGACGACCGATTCACCGTGAGGTCGACGCGCGAAAACGAGCGGCCGCCCGAGTACGCCTCGACGACCGCGATGCCCGCGACATCCTGCGCCATCGCCTGGTGCGTATGGCCCGCGGAGATCATGTCCACGAGTCCCGCCGGCAGCTGCCGCGCGACGTTGACGATCTCCGCCATCTGATCGCAGGAACCGAGATCCTGCGGATCGTCGAGCCTGGTGCAGCGGCCGCCCGCGTGCGCGAGCACGATCACGACGGTCGCGCCGCGCGCGCGAAGCGACATCGCCTCGCGCGTGATGGCCGGCGCCAGCGGCGTGAACGTCAGCCCCGGGAGGTTCGCGGCAATGGTCTGCGCCGCCGTGTCGATGGTGGTGACGCCGATGATCCCAATCCGCACGCCGCGCACTGTGACGGTGGTTGACGGCTTCACGTTGGGCCACGACGCGGGCTGGCCGGTCTTCTCCTCCACCGTGTTGGCGGCGAGGAACGGAAATCGCGCCTCCGCCGCGCGCGCCTTCAGCGCGCCACGCGGGTCTTCGCCGGGCGTGCGAGGCGTTTCGTCGGGTCCGGCGGGGCCGAAGTCGAACTCGTGGTTGCCGATGGCCGCCGCGGTGTAGCCGAGGGCGTTGTAGGCCCGCACGACCGCGGCGCCTTCGTTCAGGTTCGACTCGAGCGTCCCCTGGAACATGTCGCCGGAATCGACGAGCAGCGTGCCGCCCCCGTCGCGCAGGCGCGCCGCGCGCACGTTCCGCACGTAGCCGCCGAGGAGCGCCAGGCCGCCGCGTTCACCGCGCGGCAGCACGCCGCCATGCAGATCGGTCGTCGCCACGACCGAGATCGTGATGTTCGCGGAGCGTGCCGAGCGTTCGACGGATCGCTGCGCGTCGGCGGGACCCGTGACCCACAGGACGAGCACCGCGACCGCGATCGGCACCTGCCGGCGAGCCATGCGCCGATGCTAGCACGCGGTCATCACGGCGGCGATGACGAGGGCAACGATGGACCAGAACACGAGCGGCCGCCAGCCATAAATCGGATACGGCGCCGCGCGGCTGACGTAGATGCCGGGGTCGCCGCCGATGCGCGCGGCGGTCTCGTCCCGTTGCTGCGGCGGCCAGCGTGCCGGCGCGCGCGCAGCATAACTCGGCGTATCGAGGACCGGCGAGAAGAACCGCTCGAGCAGCAGGTTCTCGCGCCACGCGCTGAACGGATCGTCCGCGCCCCACGCGCGATTGCGCTCCTGCACGTGCCACAACCCTTCGCTCAGGTAGTGGTCCTCCCGCGACAGCCGGCGCAGCCGCGCCGGCGGGTCGGAGCGCCAGCGAACCGCACGGTCGGCGCTCGCGGCCATCAGCCCCGCGGCGTCGTAATGCGACCAGAACATGCCGATTCCCGGCTCGTACAACTGGTGCCCGAGATGCACCGCGTGAAAGAACGCGGCGAAGGCGAGCAGGACGGCGCTGACGCCGAAGGCGACGGGGCGCACCACCGGGCGCTCCAGCGGCACGCCGAATCGCGCCGGCGGATCGACGCTCGCCACGAAGCAGAGCCCGCAGCAGACGGCGACCACGTCGAGCAGGACGTCGTGCGCTTCGCCGACGCGTCCGGGCACGAACCACTGGACCGATTCGTCGGCGATCCCCGTCAGCGTGCCCGCGAGCAGCGGCCAGATGACGGCGGTCCCGTCGTCACGCGGCCGCCACGCCCGGTAGAAGACCCACGCGACCACGCCGTACTCGACGAAATGCACGTGCTCGACGACGTCGACGAGCACGTTGCCCGTGGACACGAGCTGCGCGTAGAGCACGGCGCCGCCGATGGCGACGGCGAGGCCGGCGAACCGCCAGGCGCGCCGATCGCGAATCCGGATCAGCGCGAGGATGAGCGCGGCAACCACCGTCGCGGCGATGGCGCCGCCGATGATCAGCTGAAACTGTTGCGGGAACGCCGCCAGAATTGCCGTGCGGATATCGCCGACAAATGGCGACGAGATGACGACCCCCGCCGCGATCGCGACCGCGAGCGCGAGGCGCAGGGGGCGGAGGCTATGTTCTTGCATTTCCGATCGATCGGAAAAAGGAGGAGCCATGCCTCGAGGGGACAAGAGCAAATACACGGACAAGGAGAAGAGGCAGGCGGAGCACATCGAGGAGGGGTACCTCGAACGTGGAGTGTCCGAAGAGGAAGCGGAGCGCCGTGCATGGGCGACGGTGAACAAGGTGCACGGCGGCGGTGAGAAGCCCGGCGGCGGAGGCTACGGCAAGCCCGAGAACCATGAACCGATGAGAAGAGGCGGCCGGAAGAGTCATCAAAGCAGGTAAGACAACTCGCGGCGGCGCTGTGGTGAGATTACGCGCGTATGACGCGTCCATCGATCGACGTGCGCCCTGGCGATCTCGATCTCGACGAGTTCCGCCGCGTTGGCTACCAGGTCATCGACGCGATTGCAGCGTATCACGCGGGCCTTGCGACGCGCCGCGTGATTCCCGACGTCACGCCCGCGGAGGTCGCCGCGCGCTTCGCGGATCCGCTTGCCGCCGACGGTGAAGCGGCCGCCGCGCTGCTGGCCGACTGGCAGGCGCGCGTCGCGCCGCTCTCGACGCCGATCGGCTCGCCGCGTCATTTCGCGCTCGTCAACGGCTCCGGCGCCATGATCGGCATCCTCGCGGAGGCGCTGGCGGCGTGCATCAACACCAACGGTGTGGCGTGGAAGATGGGGCCGGCTGCAGCGGCGGTCGAGCGGCAGTGCATCCGGTGGTTCGCGCGGTTCATCGGCTACCCCGACGACTGCGGCGGCGTGTTCGTGTCGGGCGGAACGATGTCCAACTTCACGGCCATCCTCACGGCGCTGCGTCACGTCGCGCCGTACGATTCGACGCCCGGCGGCCTGCAGGATGCCGCGCGGAGCGGCCGTTTCCTGCTCTACATGTCGGATCAGGAGGGGCACGTCTCGGTGATGCGCGTCGCCGACATGCTGAACCTGGGCCGCGCGGCTGTCCGCCTCGTCCCGAGCCGGCCCGACTTCACGATCGACGTCGCCGCGCTCGACCGCATGCTCGTCGACGACAGGGCCAGGGGCGACCTCCCTTTCTGCGTGGTGGCGCAGATCGGCTCCGTGAACGTGGGTGCCATCGACCCGCTCGACGCGCTCGCCGACGTCTGCGCGCGTCGTGGCGTCTGGCTGCATGGCGACGGCGCGTGCGGGCTGCTCGCCGCGGGCCTCCCGGAGCTTGCCGGCCGCTTCCGCGGCCTGCAGCGCGCCGACTCGTTGTCGCTGGATGCGCACAAGTGGCTCGGCGTCCCGTACGACTGCGGCCTCGTCCTTGTGCGCGAACGTGAACGGATGCGGCGCGCGTTTTCCATCACCGCGCCATACCTGCGCAGCGAAGCCGCCGTCGCCGACGGCGGCAGCGACGCCCTGGAGTACGGGCCGCAGATGTCGCAGGCGTTCCGCGCGCTCAAGGTGTGGATGGTGCTGCGGCACTTCGGCCTCGACGGACTTCGCGCCATGCTCGGCAAGAACATCGCGCTCGCGCGCCATCTTCACGGCCTGGTGGGCGCGCACCCGGACTTCGAGGTGCTGCACGAGCCGGTGCTCTACCTCTATTGCTTCCGCTACGTGCCGCGCGACCTGCGCGGCCGCGACGGCGAACCCGAGGTGACGCAGGCCATCGACGACCTGAACCGGCAGGTTGCCGAGGCCGTGCTGCGAAGCGGCGTGGCGTTTGTCACGACAACGAGGATCCGGGGAAGGGTGGCGCTGCGGATGTCGATCTGCTCGCAGCGCACGCTTCAGGACGACATCGACGTGACGTTCGACGCGCTCGCGCGCGAAGGAGAGGCGGCGCGCGGCGCCGCGCGCCAGCTCGCCGACTAGCCTCCGACGACATCGAGCAGCACGGCGGCGGCGGTTTCGCAATCCTCGCGCGCGACGTCGAGGTGCGTCACCGCACGAACGGTGCGCGGGCCGAACGCGACGATCAGCACGCCCCGCTCGCGCGCGCCCGCCACGACCGCCGCGGCGTCCGGCGCCTCTGCTGCCAGCGAAAAGATCACGATGTTGGTCTCGACGGGATCCGCGACCAGCCGCACACGCGCGCTGGTGCGCAGCCGCGACGCGAGAAACTTCGCGTTGTCGTGGTCGTCCACGAGCCGATGCAGGTGGTGGTCGAGCGCATAGAGTCCCGCCGCGGCGAGGATGCCGATCTGTCGCATCGCGCCGCCCATCATCCGCCGGTGGCGGATGCAGTCGCGCATCACGTCCCGCGGTCCCGCGAGCATCGTCCCGGCCGGTGCGCCGAGACCCTTCGACAGCGCCACCGAGGCGACGTCGAAGGGCGCGGCGAGATCCGCCACGGTCCTGCCGCTGGCGACCGCGGCGTTCCATAACCGCGCGCCGTCGAGAAAGGACGTGATGCGACGCTCGCGGGCGGCGGCGCAGATGCACGCCGCCTCTTCCTGATCGATGACGATGCCGCCGGCGCGGTTGTGCGTGTTCTCCACCTCGACGAGCGTGGTCGGCGGATAGAGCATGTGGTCCCGCGGCTTGGCGGCGGCCGCGAAATCGGCGGCGGTGAACCGGCCGCCGATCCCGATCTCGGTGAATTGCACGCCGGCATTCGCGCCGCCGCCGCCCACTTCGTGCCAGACGGCGTGACTCTCGCGGCTGACGATCACGTCGTCGCCCGGCCGCGTCAACGCGCGCAGCGCGACCTGGTTCGCCATCGTGCCCGAGGGGAGCCACAGCGCCGCTTCCTTCCCGAGGAGGGCGGCGACGCGCGATTGCAGCGTGTTGACGGTGGGGTCTTCGCCGAATTGATCGTCACCGACCGGCGCGGCCGCCATGGCGGCGCGCATCCCGTCGGTCGGCTGCGTCACCGTGTCGGATCGGAGATCGATCGGGCCGGTGCGGTGGCGCGCGCGCTCCTCCGTCATCGGGCGGCGACGGACTGCTCGCGGAAGAACACGATCATGTCCGTGCTCTGCGCGGGCGTCGCGCCGAGCAGGCGCAGCATGGTGGCGACCTGCCCCCGGTGGTAGGCGCCGTGGTTCACCACGTGGACGATCATCTGCCAGTACGCCGACCGCCCGGGGGTCCCGTTCATCAACGTGTAGTCGATGACGCGCGCGAGGTCGGCCGGATCGAGCGAGTCGACGAACGCCCGGATCTGCGCTTCGAGCGGACGCCACGCGTCCCGCAGCGCGGTCACGTTCGTGATGCCGCTCGCGTCGGGTCCGGCGGACGGCGACTGCCCGTGCCACCGCTGGTACCAGATCCACTCGGCGAAATGCATGTGGACCAGCGTATCGAGCACGGAGGCGAAGGAACTTCCGAGGTTGCGCGTCAGCTGCTCCGGCGAGAGCTGGTCGGCGGAGGCAAGGGTGCGATCCCGAGCCCAGTAGTTGTATTGGATCAGCGTGTGGATGTATTCGGGCGTCATGCGGTGAATAATAGCGTCATCCGATGCCGCGCCTCCGGTCCCGTCTCGTGATGATCGTGCTGACGGTGGCGATCTGCCTGACGGCGGCGGTCGCCGCCGCGCAGTTCGGCCGGCGCGGCTTCGGCGGCTTCCGTGCCAGCTTCGCCGCCGCGAAGGACTTCGACGGCCACTTTCATTTCTGCCGCTGGGTCTATCAGTCGGCGCTCGACGGCGACGGCGGCAACTGGAACGCCGACTGGCCGCGCGCCGACATCAACCTCTCGATTCGGCTCTCCGAGCTGACGAAGGCCGACGTCAGCAAGGATCCGACCGGCGAGCCGAATCACCTGCTCGTGCGGTTCAGCAATCCCGAGGTCTTCGACTGTCCCTTCGTGATGGGCACCGAGGTGGGCCGCACGTTCATCGCGGATGAGGAAGCGAAGGCGATGCGGCTCTACCTCGAGAAGGGCGGCTTCCTCTGGGTTGACGACTTCTGGGGCAGCTACGCGTGGGACCACTGGGTGGCCCAGCTTCGCAAGGCGCTGCCGGCGACCGAGTTTCCGATCTTCGACCTTGCACGCGATCACCCGCTGTTCCACACGCAGTTCGAGGTGACGTCGGTCCCGCAGATCCCGAACATCGGGTTCTACCTCGGGACCGGCGGCGGCACGTCGGAGCGCGGCTCCGACAGCGCGGTGGCGCAGGCGCGCGGCATCAACGACAAGCACGGCCGCCTGATCGTGCTGATGACGCACAACACCGACTTCGGCGATTCCTGGGAGCGCGAAGGCGACAGCCCCGAGTATTTCGTCGCCGTCGGTCCGCGCGGCTACGCTTTCGGCATCAACGCGGTCCTCTACGCGCTCACGCACTAGCCTCCGGCGGTCGGCGCGAGTCGGAGTCGGATACAGCGTGTGTGGGAGTCGGATACGGCGTGTGCGCGACTCCGACGCCGATGCGAGGCGACTCAGGGTTGCGGAATCTGCAACTCATACCGCGACACGAAGTAGGCGCCCACCTGCCGGTAGCTGTGCAGCCGGAATCCAAACCGTTCGTACAGGTCGCGGAGCCGGGGGCGATCGGCGTCGCAATCGAGCCGCAGATATCGCTTGCCGAGCGACCGCGCGCGATCGACGGCCCAGTGCAGCAGCGCGGTCGATATCCCCTGCCCCGCGTTCGCGCGACGAACCGCGAGCCGATGCACGAACGCCGAATCGCTCCCATCGAGATCGGGCCAGAACAGCCGATCCTCGAGCTGGAAGCGGATCGCTCCCACCACCTGACCGTCGATCTCCGCCACGACGAACAATCCCGCTTCCGCCTCGGACCTGACGCGCTGCTCCTCCAACTCCCCTTCCACCCACATCGTCGTCCCGTCCAGGCGCTCGACCCAGCTGGCAGCCTCCGTGAGCGTCTCGACGAGCGCACGGGTATCGTCACCAGTCGCCTGCCGGATGGAAGCCACGCGGGCGGCATCGTAGTTCAAACGTCCAACCAGCTGAATCGCGGCATGCCGGCGCGCCCCGGAGCGTCCCGCATGTGCACGAATCGACAACGCTCCTGGTCCGGCACGATCTGCTGCACACAAAGAGCAGCCGCTTCTTCCCGTTTCGTGCGGGGGCACCACCTCGAATTGCGTTGAAACATGTACTTTTGCGAGTTAGTTCATCGTCTGGCAGACATTTCTCGGCGAAACCGCTGAAAAACGGGCGGTCCCGGGAAGCGAAATCCCGCTGAAATATGCCGAATCCTGAGCAAAACGCCACGAAACCGCCTGCGCGCGAGACTTTTGTCGGACCCCCGGAGAACGAAAGGCGGGATGGCGATTCCTTTGCTCCATGACGGTGCAGGTCCGGCGCTCGCTGTAGCGGACCAGAACAAGTCCCCACAACCTGGGTCAACGATCATGAGGCACGAGATGTCCTCTGCTCCGGCGGGCAGAGTGCGCCGCGCGAACGACCGCGCCTTCGTTCCAGCCAATTGATCGCGTAACCGAACTTCTCGAGGGCAGGCATGACGCCGGAGGTGTGCTCAGCGGTAGCGCGCCTCGGGCGGAAGGCTCCGTCGAGGGCAGAACGTACGGAGCTGCAGAATCATGGGTCACCTGCGTCAGTCGACCGCCGCCGTCCTCGCGCTCGTTTCCGCCACCCTCATCATTGGCTTCGTCGACGCGCAAGGGCCAACGACGGGAGTGTGGCAGAGCGGTAGTGCTACGGGAGCAATCGCCGCCGGACCGGCCGCGGTCGTTCTCGCCGACGGCCGCATCCTGGTCACCGGGTACACGCCCATCACCGGCGCCGCGCGCTCGACCGTCGCCATCTATAACCCGGTCACCGGAGCGTGGACATCGGCGGGCCACATGCTGCAGGCACGCACAGGCCACACCGCGACCATGCTGCCGAACGGCCTCGTGCTCATTGCGGGCGGCAAGGTCCCGTTGCCAGGCGGCGCCTACACGATTTCGGGAAGTTTCGAGCTGTTCGATCAGGCCACCGGCACATCGACAGCGGTGATTGGCGTTGGCCTGGCCATCCCGAGAACAGGCCACGCCGCGGCGCTGTTGCAGGACGGCAAGGTCCTCTTCGTTGGCGGATCGAACAACCTGGGCGTGCTCGATGTCGCGGAGATCTACGATCCTTCGGCGAACCCGGTTACGCTGGCGGTCACGCCCGTGTCGTCACCGATGTTACCGGGACGCACGAACTTGTCCGCGACCACCCTGCCGAATGGACAAGTCCTGCTCGCGGGCGGGCGAGATAGCCGCGGCATCGATCTCTCGCTGGCGCAGATCTACGATCCGGCAGCCCAGACCTTCTCTCCCGTCGCTAGTGTGCCGACCGCACGCAGTAAGCACGCGGCGGTCTTGCTCGGAGCCAACCACCAGGTCCTGGTCTTTGGCGGCGTCTCGAACGGAAGCTCGCTGTCGTCCGCGGCCATGTACAACGCAGCGACCGACACGTGGACGGCGACGGCGTCGATGGCGGCTCCCCGCGTTGGCGCGTTGGGCGCGGCAACCGCGGAGGGGGGCGCCATTGCCATCGGCGGTGGACCATCGACCGCCGAGTTCTTCCGATTCGTGAGCCTGCCGCCCGGTGATCCCACCGGTGGGACGGGCGGCGGAACCCCGCCATCTGGAGGCACCGGGACCACGCCGCCGGCCGATTCGGGGCAGCTGCTCGACTTTCCGAACACCGGGCATCCCTCGCTGCCCGGCGGCGGAACGTTCGGATACCCCTTCATCGAGGTGACCAACAGCGTTCAGGATCACGTGCATGAGAACGAGCTGTTTGGTTCGACGACGTACGACGGCGCGACGCTGGCGTTCCAGACCTATCCGCAGTGGCTCACGTTTGCATCCGCTCCGGACTGGCATCAGACCGGAAGCCTGGCGCAGGCCACCGACGAGAACCTCTCGATCTCTCCCTGCAATCAGCCCGGCACCTTCACCGACATCAATCACAACGGCGTGCAGGACTTCTGGGAGGACACGAACTTCAACGGCAGGCTGGACCCCTCGGAAGACGTGAACGGCAACAACCAGCTTGATGCCGGCGAGGATACGAACAACAACGGCAAGCTCGACCTCGCAGAGGACGTGAATGGCAACGGACTGCTCGATCTCGAGCCGCCGATCGAATGCGGCCGCTTCGAGATTCGGGCGCAGGTCGACCATCAGGGCCACCTCGTTGGGACCGGCACCGATACCGATGTCCTGATGCGCGGGCACATCATCAAGGAGCACTTCGACCCGACGCTCAATCGATTCGTGACGGACATCGACATCAACGGAACGTTGCTGACGGGACGCATCGTGGAATTCGGATTCCAGAACCCCTCCGCAACGGACGCCGTTCTTCCGTCGTTCTGCCCATTCGGCTCGACGAAAGATGGCGGGGTGTGCCGCGCCGCGGACGGTTCGACGAGCCAACCGATGTGCCAGCCCGGGTTCTCGGCAAATGCCGACGGCAGCTGCCATTCGCCGGCGGCGAGGTTCCAGTTCAAAGTCGCCGTGACCGGAGGGTTGCTCGTCAACCCGGCGGGATCACCGGCGTGGTGCGTCCAGCCGTCGTGCTTCATCAATCCGATCGACCGGCTCGACGCAAGCCTGCAGCTCGGCATCGACGTCATGAGCGCGAACGTCAGCGGCACCCTGGCGAGCGGGGCGCTGAACGGATACGCGTCCGCTACGGCGGGCCCGCTTGCGAGGGTGGCCGGTCTGTCGCCCACGACCACGACGCTGACCGTCGTCCAGCCGGCACCCTACACCTATAACGGCACACCGTTCACCGCGACCGCGGTTGCCACCGCTTCGGACGGGCTGAACGTCCCGGTGCCGGTCGTGTACACCGGCGACTGCACCCACGTCACGGCCGCCGGCTGCACGGCCACGGCCACCTATATCGGTGACAGCAGCCACGCGGACAGCTCGGCGACGCAGACGATCGCGATCGTGCCGCGGCCGATCACGTTCAAGGCCGACAACGTGACGCGGACCTACGGTGAAACGACACCGGCGTTCAGCTATTCGGCGGCCGCGGGGAGTGTCGTCCCCGGAGACGCGTTCGGAGCACCGGTCTTCGCGCCCGCTGGCAGCAGCGCCGGGAGTCACGCGCTTGTGCTGAGCGGGCTGAGCAATCCCGATTACGCGATCACGTTCGCACCTGGAATCTTGACGGTGACGCCGCGTCAGCTGACGTTCAATGTGCTCGCAGAGGATAAGGTGTACGACGGCAACAGGAACGCGACGGTGACGCTCGGTTCCGACGCCTTTCCCGGCGATATCTTCTCGATCACCTACGCGTCGGCGAGCTTCGCGGACAAGAACGTCGGCATGGAGAGGTCCGTCGAGGTTACTGGCATCAGCATTGCCGGCGCCGATGCCGCCAATTACACCTTCAGCACGACTGCGACAACGACGGCCGACATAACGCCGAGAGCGCTGACAGTCACGGCGACGGGCGACAACAAGGTCTACGACGGCAACACCAGTGCGACCGTGACGTTGCGTGACGATCGCATCTCCGGCGACGCGCTCACCACGGCCTACACCTCCGCGGCGTTCAGCGACAAGAACGCCGGTAACGGCAAGACGGTCACGATCAATGGCATCTCGGTCGGCGGCGCCGATAGGGGCAACTACACCGTTACTGCGCCTGTCTCGACGACCGCGAACATCACCGGCAGGCAGCTGACCATCACGGCGACGGGCGACAACAAGGTGTACGACGCCACGACCGCCGCGACCGTGACGTTGCGTGACGACCGGGTCGCCGGCGACGCGCTGACCACGAGCTACACTTCCGCGGTCTTCGCGGACAAGAACGTCGGCAACGGAAAGACAGTCACGATCAGCGGCATTGCCCTCGGCGGCACCGATGTGGGCAACTACACCGTCACTGCTCCGGCCTCGACGACCGCGAACATCACCCCGCGGCAGCTGACGCTCACGGCGACGGGCGACAACAAGATTTACGACGGCACGACCGCCGCGACGGTGACGTTGCGTGACGATCGGATCGCCGGCGACGTGCTGACGAGAGCGTATACCTCAGCGGTCTTCGCCGACAAGAACGTCGGTAACGGCAAGACAGTCACGATCAGCGGCATCGCCATCGGCGGCACCGACGTGGGCAACTACACCGTCAATGCTCCGGCCTCGACGACTGCGAACATTACCCGCCGTCAGCTGACCATCACGGCGACCGGCAACAACAAGGTCTACGACGGCACGCGTACAGCTGCCGTCACGCTGGGCGACAACCGTGTGAGCGGCGACCTCTTGACGGCGGCGTATACGTCTGCGGTCTTCGCCGACGGCCGCGTCGGCGTTGCAAAGCCGGTGGACGTCAGCGGCATCAGCATCACCGGCGCCGATTCGGGCAACTACCTGGCAAATACGACGACCTCCACGACCGCCGACATCACGGCCAGGCCGCTCCTTGTGACGGCGACGGGCGTGAGCAAGATCTACGACGGCAACGCGGCTGCGACGGTCACGCTCGGTGACGACCGCCTCAAGGGTGACGTCATCACGGTTGCCTACACGGCAGCCACGTTCGCGAACAAGAGCGTCGGCACAGGCAAGACCGTCAGCGTCAGCGGCATCAGCATCGACGGCGCCGACAAGGCTAACTACATCGCGAACACGACGGCCTCGACGACGGCGAACATCACGACGAAACTGTTGACGATCGCGGCGTCTGGCGTGAACAAGGTCTACGACGGCACGACGGCCGCGACGGTAACGTTGACTGACGACCGCTTCGCCGGCGATACGCTCACCGCTGCCTACACGTCGGCCGCGTTCGCGGACAAGAACGCCGGCACCGGCAAGATCGTCAGCGTCAGCGGCATCAGTATCAACGGCGGCGACGCGGGCAACTACAGCGCCAACACCACCGCCTCGGCGACCGCGAACATCACCCTCAAGCAGCTGACGGTGACAGCGGCTGGCATCGCAAAGGTCTACGACGGCAACGCGACCGCGACCGTGACGCTGAGCGACAACCGCCTGACCGGCGATGTGCTGACCGCTGCCTACACGGCCGCCACGTTCGCGAACAAGAGCATCGGCATCGGCAAGGCGGTCAGCGTCAGTGGCATCAGTATCAGCGGCGGTGATGCAGGCAATTACAGCGCGAACGCCACCGCGTCGACGAGCGCAAACATCACATCCAGACAGCTGGTAGTGACGGCGACGGGCATCGACAAGGTCTACGACGGCACGACGACGGCGGCCGTGACGTTGAGCCACAATGCCCTGCCCGGCGACGCCGTGACGGCGAACTACACGTCCGCGGTGTTCGACAACGTGAACGTCGGCCTCAGGGGCGTCGCGGTGGGCGGCATCACCGCCGGCGGCGCCGACGGCAACAACTACACGCCGAACGCGACCGCATCAACGAAGGCCAACATCACTGCGCGGCCGCTCACGGTCAGCGCGGCTGGCCTCAACAAGGTGTACGACGGCACGCAAGCCGCGGCGGTGACGCTGAGCGACGATCGAGTCGCTGGTGACACATTTGCGACGAGCTACGCTGCGGCGACATTTGCGGACAAGAACGCCGGTGTCGGCAAGGCAGTCTCGGTGACGGGGATCGCACTGGGTGCCGGGGCGACCAACTACGCGCTCTCGAACACCACAGCCTCCACGACGGCGAACATCACGACCAGGCCGGTGGTGGTGAGCGCGACCGGCGTGAACAAGGTGTACGACGGCACGACCGCCGCGACCGTGACCCTGAGCGACGATCGAGTCCCCGGTGACGGGTTCACCACGAGCTACGGTGCGGCCACGTTCGCGAACAAGAATGCCGGTGGCGGCAAGACGGTCTCCGTGACGGGGATCGCGTTGGGCGGCACTGGTTTCACCAACTACACGCTCTCGAACACCACGGCTTCTACGACGGCGACCATCACGACCAGGCCGCTGGTGGTGAGCGCAACCGCCGGCGACAAGGTTTACGACCGCACCACGACCGCGACCGTGACGTTGAGCACCAATGCCCTGCCCGGCGACGTCGTCACGGCGAATTACTCCGCGGCGGCGTTCGACAGCGCGATCGTCGGCCTCAGGAACGTCAGTGTGACCAGCATCACCGTCGGCGGCACCGACGGTGGCAACTACACCCCGAACGCGACCGCGTCAACCAAGGCCAACATTACGGCGCGGCCGCTGACGGTCACCGCGTCCGGGGTGAACAAGGCCTACGACGGTACGACAACGGCGACGGTGACGCTCGGCGACAACCGGATCGCTGGTGACGTCTTCAGCGCGACCTACACGACCGCGACATTCGCAGACGAGAACGTCGGCACCGGGAAGGTGGTCACGGTCAGCGGCATCGGCATCAGCGGCGGCGATGCGGGCAACTACAGCGCGAACGCCACCGCCTCGACCACCGCGAGCATCACCCGCAGGCAGCTGGCGGTAACCGCGACGGGCATCGACAAGGTCTACGACGGCAACACGACCGCGACGGTGACGTTGGGCGACAACCGGGTCAGCGGCGATGTCCTCGCCGCCACCTACACAAGCGCCGCGTTCGCGGACAAGAGCGCCGGCGCCAACAAGGTTGTCACCGTCAGCGGGATCAGCATCAGCGGCGGCGATGCGAACAACTACAACTTCAACACGGCCGCATCGACCACCGCGAGCATCACCCGCAGACAGCTGTCGGTGACCGCGACGGGCATCAACAAGGTCTACGACGGCACGCCCGCCGCGACGGTGACGCTGGGCGACAACCGGATCAGCGGCGACGTCCTCACCGCGACCTACACAGCCGCGGCATTCGCCAATGAGAACGTCGGCACCGGCAAGACCGTCAGTGTCAGTGGCATCGGTATCACGGGTGGCGATGCGGGCAACTACAACGCGAACGCCACCGCCTCGACTACCGCAAACATCACTCAACGACAGCTCGCGATCACCGCGACGGGCGTCGACAAGGTCTACGACGGCAACCCGACCGCGACGGTGACGTTGGGCGACAACCGCGTCAGCGGCGACCTCGTCACCGCGTCCTACACAACCGCGGTCTTCGCGGACGAGAACGCCGGCACGAACAAGGTGGTCACGGTCAGCGGGATCGGCCTCACCGGCGGCGATGCGGGCAACTACACCGCCAACACGTCTGCATCGACCACTGCGAGCATTACCCGGAGGCAGCTGATGGTGACGGCGACGGCTGTCAACAAGGTCTACGACGGCACGACCGCCGCGACGGTGACGTTGAGCGACGACCGGTTGACGGGCGACGTGCTGACATCCGCCTCCACCTCCGCGGCCTTCGCGGACGCGAACGTCGGTAACGGAAAAACGGTCACGGTCAGCGGCATCACCATCGCCGGCACCGATGCGGTGAACTACAACGTGAGCCCGACGACCACCACCGCGGCGAATATCACGGCGAAGGCAGCGTCGGTCACCCCGAACGTCGCGTCGAAGATCTACGGGGCGGCGGATCCGGCGTTCACCGGTTCGCTCGCCGGCTTCCTGCCAGGAGATGCGGTCACGGCCAGCTACAGCCGCACGGCTGGTGAGACCGTGGCCGGCAGCCCGTACGCCATCAGCGCGACGCTCGCGCCGGCGGCGGTGCTCGGCAACTACGC